>QWCN01000411.1_pt1 | contig 86038 bp, 76 predicted proteins | sample 1972711 | NCBI WGS metagenome assembly QWCN01 (sample SAMN09866707, study PRJNA288562) | Human gut metagenome isolate term1_stool, whole genome shotgun sequencing... | isolation source: gut | host: Homo sapiens | place: USA: California | reverse complement strand
TTTAAGCTTCTCGTATATTGTTGTTCCTGGTGCTACTACAAGAAAATTTTTTATGCCATAATTAGTATATAAATAAGTTATAAATGCTCCCATTAGTCTAGTTTTTCCAACGCCTGTTGCTAAGGCAAATGTTAAAGAAATGAATTTTCTTTCAAAATCCGTGCATATTGGATACTTACTATGTATTATATTTAATATTTCTTCTATATTTTCATTATTCATTAAATTGGTATCATTAATTATATCTTCTAGTATTTTTAACGATTCTTCTTGAGGATTTCTTAATGACATTACTCCTGAAATATAATCAGTTGTATATTGCATAAAATTCATATTATTCATCATCTTCACATTCCTCCTCATATTCAGGTGGGGTAATTATATTTAAATTATAATTATCTTTTCCAAATTCACATTTTGATAATAACATCTCTGGGATTTTCTTTATTTTTATATTTTTATATAATCCCTCTATTTCCTTATCATATGATGTACATGCAATCACCAAATATTCTGTATCATTCATTTCTTCTTTTATTTTAATTATATCGTTTTTAGTTACAAATTTTGTAGTTACATATAAGTAACTATTTTCATTGCCTACCGATTGCTTCCAAAATTTTTCGTTAGAAGGATCATATATAAATCCCTCATGTAAAGCAATCGCAGAAGCTAACATCTCTGCATTATATTTCTTATTTATAACTGGTTCTCCAAATAAATCAATATTTATTAATGAAGGAGCTAATTCATAAAATTTATATCCTCCACCGCCTTTCCAATTTACAATATTTGAAATTCCTGTATTATCTTTTCCATCTATTACATTATTTAATCTAGGAATACATTGATTATAACAGTGATCACCTATTTCAATTCCTATCCATTTTCTATTCATCTTTAGTGCCACAGCACTTGTTGTTCCACTACCTAAGAAACTATCCAAAACCCAATCGTTTTCATTGGTATATGCTTCGAATATCCTTTGTATTAATCTTTCTGGTTTTTTACTATTTTTTAATTTTACTCCTCCTTCATTAGCAATTCCGTCCCATGAAATGTCTATCCAGATATCACTAGCTATTTTAGTCAATTCCTCTTTTCCTTCTATGTTAAAAACTTTATTTTTTACAAATACAACTTCTCCATTTTTTAATAATAATGTTTTTTTACCTGTTGATGTAACGTATTCATAAATTTTTTCTTTATCTATATTATTTTCCTTTATAAATTTTTTTAGAGATTCACTTATGTCTCTTACTGAAAATATTCTATCTTTATTTTTTATTTGAAATTCTCTTAAATCATCATCAGATAAGTCTTGTTTGTTTTTTCCAGTTTGTTCTGCTAAGACATCTTTTATATTTCTAAATTTCCATTTACAGCTATCATCTTCTGGATTCTCAATATATTTATTATAATTTTTATCATATCCAGTTTTTACTCTTATTGTTTTATACACTAATTTTTCTTTATCTTTAGCATACATTAATATATATTCTGAAACTTTTGCTGGTTTATTTGCATTTACTTTAACCCCACTCTCAGAAGATGTTTTCACAGTAATCATTGTAACATAATTATTTCTTCCAAAGACCTCATCACATAATACTTTTAAATATGCCATCTCGTTATAATCACATTGCATACAAAAAATACCATTTTGTGCTAAAAGTTTATACAATATTTCTATTCTTAATTTCATCAAATTTAAATAAAAAGAATGCTCTATATTATCATCAAATGGTACTCCATATGCATCCGCATTATAAGGAGGATCTATATAAATACATTTTATACGATTAACAAACTTTGATTCTAATGATTTTAGTGCTAATAAATTATCGCCATGTATTAGCATATTTTCATTTTGTTCATCACCATACGATTTGTTTTTATCTTCTATTAATATTCTTGGCTCAATATCTATTTTCTTTTCTTTACCCACCCATGTTAACTCTAATTTATTTGCCATTTTATTCACTCCTAAATTTTATAATAACTCTAGTATATTTTATATCATAAAATGACAAATTTCTCAATAAATACTTCTAAATATTTACAATTAATTTCTATGAAAAAAATGATCATATGGATAACCTGCTTTAATATATAACTCCGTTAACTCCATTTTATATTTTTCCAATAACTCTAAATACTTTTGCTTAAAAACATTTTTACAAATCCATTCAACTCCTTTTCTTGAAATAATAACTTTATTATTATCTAAATATTTATAATTACTAAAACCATTATCACACATTTTTTTAATTGCTTTTCTTATACTAGATTCTGCTCTATTAAAGTATCTTTCTAATTGTTTTATGTCCATATCTTCATTACACCAATTTTCATTGTGTCCTACTTTTAAAAAATGTTCATACACTTTAATTCTGGTTTCAAAAAATTCTACATCAGCATCTATTAAAGATTTTTCTTTTTCGAAATACACAAATTTTATCCAGTAATACCCTTCTACTAAAATAAAATATTTTCTACTTCTTATTTTTTCACTTCTCCATCTGCAAATTGGATGTTTTTTTAACATAACATCTACAGCCTTTCTTAAATCTTCATGTGTTACTTCTTTTCCACATTTAGTAGTAACTCCTATCAATTTAAACCTCTTTAAAATTTTATTGTATGATAGAAAAATACTATCAAATGCTTGCTCTGAATCTCTCCTCATTTTTTATCATTTCCTTACTATAAAAATTTATTAATGCTAGTCTACGAAGCATTAATAATTAGCAAAATTTATTTTGCTCGAATTTAGGTAGTATTTTTTAGTACCTAATATTCGCCAGCGTGGTGTCTTGACACCGTTTTCGCTGTTTAGGGCAAAATGCCCTAATACCTTTTTTGCTCTCCGATGGACTTTTTTGATAAAAAACTTATTAATTTTTATCAAAATATTTTGAAAAAAGTTCAAATTTTGAGTTTAGAAATTTGAACTTTTTTCTTTACTTTTGTCTTTAAATATACTATAATAAATTTAGTTTTTGAATTAAGTTAGCATTTAGTTTAGTCGCTTATGCTAGCTTTTTCTTTTTGATTTTTATCATTTCCTTTTAGTTCAATTCCATAACACATTCTATACAACTTTTGAATAATAGCATTGGATAATTCTTTATCATTACTTTGATAAAATCTATGTAATAAACTTTCCTTATTAAATCTAGTTGTTATTATAATTGGTAGTTTATTTTCATTTCTATTTTCTATAATTGTATATAATTTATCTAGAGCCCACTGGCTTATTTTTTCTGTTCCTAAATCATCTATTACAACCATATCTGTATTTGAAAATAATTCTATTAATTCATTTTCTGACTTTGAATTATCTTTAAAAGTTTCTTTGATCATATCTAACAATGATGATAACCTCCCCATCAACACTAGTTTATCTTCTTTAATTAATTCATTTGAAATTGATGCTGCTAAATGTGTTTTTCCTACGCCTGTATTTCCAGTAATAATAAGTCCATTTTCTTGTTTGTTTTCGATACATTTTTTAGTATAATCTTTTGCAATTTCAACTTCATTTTTATTAGAATCTGTTACTTTAAAATTCTTAAAATTATAATCCTTTAGTCTTTTACTAATGTAATTTTGCGAATAAAACTGATTGATACTTTCTCTATAATGTTCTTTCTTTTTCTGTTCTAGAAATTTTAAATCAATTTTGTTCCAATATTCATTCGATTCATTACAAGTGCATCTTTCATATTCAATGGAATCTGGAGATATATTAGTATATAAATAGTCTAAGCCTATTGGTTTTAATTCTTTTCCACAAAATTTGCATTTATTGTGGAAATTTTTTTGATAATTATTACATTTGGTATTCTCTAAATCCATTTATATTCTCATTCTCCTTTCTGTTATTTTCTATAATTTCTTCTAATGTATTATCTTCTTGTGCGTTATTTTCCGTTATTGTAACGTTACTTTTTTCTTTTTCACTTTTCAATCTTTCACGATATTTTTGTTGTCTTATTCTATTTTGTTCTTTATATTTTTCGGATGATTCAATACTTTGGTATTTATCCCAATTCTTAATTTTGTATGCTCCTTCTTCTACAATTAGCATATTTAATTCTTGAAATTTTTTTATAATTTTCTCAACTTTTTTCTTAGACTTTCCCATAATCTTCGAAAAATTTTCTATTGTCATTGGTTTATTTTCTCCTATTACTAGTTTACCATCGCAATTACATTCTATAGCAATAGTCAATAATTGAATCCATACTCTAAAATATGTATCTCCATCTTGTTCTTTTAGTAATATTTGAATTTTTCTGTTTGAAAATATCTTAATTTCAATTTTTAACCATTGTAAATTATACATATCCTCCTTTCCTCTCTTTCCTTACAATCTAGCTAATAGATTGATGTTCCATATTTTTTAAATATTCATCTAGTACTTGTACTCTAAATAAATATTTTCCACCAACTTTAGAGCATGGTATTTGCTTTCTTCTTACTAATTGATTGACTAACCAATAAGATATTCCTAAATACTCTGCTGCTTCTTTCATTGTTAGCGTTGTTCTTTGAACTTTTTGTAATTCCATAGCCTTTCCCTCCTTCATATTTTTCTAGAAGAGATTTTTATCTTTCCTTCCCTTCTATTTAATAGCCCACAAATCACCTTAAAAATAAGCCACTTTTCAGAAATTTTTTTATATTTTGTGGGTTAATTTTATTTTCTTAGTGTTTTCAATAGTTTTAAGGATTATTTTTTATTAAACTTATTGCATTTTGTGTCAGTTTTTTGTATAATTTAGTTAATTTGTTAGCAATTTCATCTTAGTTATTATATTGCAATTTATATTTATGGGAGGAAATTTTAGTGTTAAGAGAAAATAAAATTTCAGTTAAGAACAGTTTTAATATATGGTTTAATAGAGAAAAAAGAAAAGAGTTTTATACAACTTCTATAATTTTGTATAAAACCGCTTTTAATCATAATCCTAATAATAAATTTTCTAACATTATTCTTAAACCAAATGAAACTACTAACGAAATCTACTTTACTTCGGCTAATTTTAATGCTCCTTTTGAAGAAAGCTATGGTACATTACTAATTAAGTTTCTTAATGCAAATTTTTCATCTTTTGAAACTGCTTATGATACTTTCTTTTGTTTTTATGGATTTTCAATATTAGAAGAGTTTTATAAGAACATTCCTAAAGTACGATTATTTAAATCAGAAGATGACTTTTTAAAGACTTATGAACCAATTTTTATAGATATTAAACATAAATTAAAAGAATTACAATATTTAATAAGAAGATGTATTGATTATATGTATAATCTAAATAACAATTTGGAGGATAAAAATTATTCTTCATTTGAAAAATATTTAACATATGTAATAAAGAATAATCTTTTTAGATATTCAACAAATATTGATGTATTTTATTTTCAACAATTTGCACATGATACATTAAATATAACCGTTGAATCTATAACACCAAAAATAGTTAGAGAACATTTAGAAAATGGAATAATCGATGTAAATGATAGTCCAGTTTTTCATACATCTTATTTATCTAATATTCTATATGTTTCGTTATTAGAGATTACATCAAATAAAGATATAAAAATTAAAACTTGTAAAAATTGTGGCAAATACTTTATTCCTGTTAAGAATACTGAAAAATATTGTGATATCACTTATTATGAAAATGAGACCATTTGTAAAATGATTGGTGCTAATAACTCTTATTCTAAAAAAAGAAAATCTGTAGAAGGAATCAATTTTTATAGAAATAACTATCAAAGAAGATTAATGCAAACTAAGAGATCTGATAACGAACAAGTTAAATTGGCTTTCGAGAACTGGAAGCAACTTGCTAAGGCTAAGATTAAGGAATTTAATAATAATGAAATTTCTGCGGAAGAATTACTTGAATGGATGAAAGAAAATAGGAATATTTAAAAATATCCCTATTTTCTTAATACATAACTTGTAAGTTAGTTTCTTAATTGTACATCATTTCTTAATTGTAAATTATTTATAGCAAATCCTCTACTTTTTAAACCATTTACCATTTCTGTATAAATATCACTTTCTTCATTTTCACTATCAATAGTTACAATTAATGTATATGTCTGTTCCACATTTTTCATATTATTTCTATTCGTGCAATCTAATCTTATTTTCCAATCTTGCCCTGAAATACCACCTTTTATTGCTCTATAATGTCTTTTTATAGGTGCCCATTTTGAACCATTTTCTACTCTTGAGGATTCAAATTTTTCATCCCACCTCTTTTCTAATGGAACTTGCCCTTTGTATTCCAATTCTCCTGTTTTTCTATTAAGCCTATGTAAACCCATGCTAAAATCAATATTTGATCTGCAATATTCTTGCCCTTCAGAAGGATCTAATTGTGGATTATATGTTAAAGTAGCAGATATTTTTCCATACCATTTTCCGTTTTTTATGTAACGACTCTGGATATGGTATATCTTCAATTTCTATGTGTTCACCGTGTCCTTATCTTGCCTTGGATAATAATTGTTACTTTGCTATTATCACATTTTAATACTTCATCTAAGTTTTTTTCAGGAATTCCAAATCCAAAATACTTTATTTCTTCATTTCCAATTTCTTGTCCTTTGGTAATTGGATTTATACATGAATGTATTAATAAAGCCTTTGATAACTCTAAACTATTTTCATTATTTATTGTATTTATTATATTTTGATATTTTATTGTAGCAAATGGTGTTGAATAACTTGTACCTACTCCTTCAATATAATTTCCTTTTGTGTCAAATGATACAATTCCGCATCCACCTATACTTCCATCTTCATTGACATTTCCACCATAATCTACAATGTCTGGTTTATTTATATAATTTGCTCCTGGTCCTTTTCGTGAAAAAGGGGATGGCTCATTAATATCAACTACACCTTTATCCAAAGCAATTGCTCCTACTGTAATACCTCTAATCGAATCTGCTGGTGTAGTAATTCTGTCATTATATTGAATATCAGTTGGCCATTCTCTTATTGCATCTTCAAAATTTCCTGCTGCAATAAAAATTTGTACTTGATATTCATCTTGAATTCTATCTAATTCTATTGCAAAATCAGAAATAACATCTCGTACTTCCATATCTGTTCCCAATGATAAATTCCAAACTTTTACCTTGTCAGAGTATTTTTTCATTATGCTTTCCAGTCCCTCAAGAAATAAATCTTCAGTCATTACATCTGTAGGCCCATATTCTTCATCCGTATTTGGAATTGCAACTACATCTAAAATTTTAAAATTTGGTTCTTTGATATCAGCTACATCAAAATTTAATTTTTCTCCAAATAACATTACTCCAGCAATAAATGTTGCATGAGAATTATTTTGATATTCTTTAGGAATTAGTTCTTCTTTTTTATATATCCATGGCAAAATCTCTTTATTGTCTTCTGAAATTCCTGAATCAATTAATCCTACTATTGGATATTGTCTTCCTTCAATTGGCTTTGGAAAAGAATAATCCATCTTATCTAACTTTTTTATTTTTGGATTTACTATAGAATATTTTTGAAACATATCTATAGATCTTATCCCTTGATATTTGGATAATTGCTTTATTTTATTTATATCGTTACATTTTAATGAATATACTTCCATTGTTTTATAAGAATCTAACTTTGATATTTCATCGTTAATTCCAAGTTCTTTTATTTTTTTCAAAAATATTTTTCTATTCTTTTCATTTTGTTTTTCATCTTTATAATCAAACAATTTTATTTTTAATGGTCCTTCTATTTTGTTCAAATTTATCTTTAATGCATCATCTGCTGTATACATTTCTATTTTTTCAATCTTTGTCATTTCTGCTGTTTTAGTTTGCGCTTTTGTATTTTTTATTTCCTTTTCAAGATTATCGATACCTTTTGGAGTTATTTTTACATAGATTTCATTTAATTTACCTCCTCCTACCATTGGGCAAGTTGTATCATTAAATAAATTATTGGGCTTATGTGTTTTTGCAATAGCTTTTTCTTTCATTATTACTTTTCCAATACACGGAATTTCTTTTTCCTCTATTTTTCCAATATCACTTTTTATTTTCTCACATTGAATAAACATATTGTTTCTTAATTTATCTGTAAACGGCTCCAGAAACACCACTCTGCCACTAGAGCTATTAGGTTTACTATCTTCTGGGCGTTGTGCAACCATTATAATTGGTAATTTTTCTTTCATTATTCTCTATCCTCCTTTAAAATTTGTGATATGTATGGTTTAGAGTAATTAAATATTTTGGCTAAATTTGTTCCTGAAAATAATTTACTATTCATCTTATTCAAATACTTTATCTTCTCTTTTGAGTTATCTATAACTATATGTTTATATCTTAAATAATAGTCAACAAAATTTATTACACTAATTTCTTCCTTTTTAATTATTGAATCCATTTTCACTTTATTACATACTTGCTCTAACTCAGCACCAGTAAAGTTATCATATAATTGTGCTATAATATCTATTTCTTCTTTTTTTAGTTTTACATTACTTACTAATTTATTTATAATATTAAATCTAACTTCATATTCTGGTTTTTGAATATTTATTCTAAACATAAATCTTCTCCATACCGCTGGATCAAGTAATTTTTCATGATTGGTTGCTGCGATTATAATACTTCCATTTTGTATAGCATCAATATTCTGCAACAAACTATTGACTATTCTCTTTAATTCTCCTAGTTCATTTTTGTCATCTCTAACTTTTGCAATTGCATCAAACTCATCTAAAAATAATACACATGGTACACTTTGTGCATAATTAAAAATTGCTCTTATATTTTTTGCTGTACTTCCTAAATATGATGATATTAATCCATCTAGTCTAGTAGTTATTAATGGTAATTCTGTCGCTTTAGATATATATTCTGCTAACTTACTTTTTCCGCATCCTGGAGGTCCAAAAAATATTAATGTGTTAGGTAAATTTATTCCATTATTTATTATTTGATTTCTATTATTATAATATTCTAGGAATTTTTCTACCTCAACCTTACATTCCTTGTTTAAGAATACTGGCATATCTTCAATTTCAGATGGTTCTAATCTATCTGCAATTGGTAATCTAGATTCACTATCAATAGGTACTTTATATATTGTTTGCATATTTAGTGATTTTAAATTTGCCTCATTTTTACTTGCAATTATTTTTTCAAATTTCTCTGCTAACCTTGTCTCTCCATTTTCTTTTAATTTCTTTATTAATAATTGTGTATAATTAAAAACTTTTATTTTATCCATTTTCATACAACCTTCAACTATCTTTAAAATCTCTACTGAATATTCCATACTTAATTCCTCCTTCGTATTGCCTAATTTTTGTTCTAAATATATTAATTTTCATTTAATTGTACTTAATTTATTTTAGTATATCATTAACTTTCAGTTTTGTAAAGTAAATTTTTGATTTTTTTCACTTAATTTTTTAATCTTTATACTTAACTAATTTAAAATATTACATTTCATTTATTATTTTTATGTTTCATTCCCACCCATAGGCATACTTGAAAGGAGGTGAAATAAGTAATGGCTGGGAGTATAGAAAAAAGAGGAAAAAATAGTTACAGGCTAACAGTATCTGAAGGTTTTGACTTAAATGGAAATCCTATGATACACAGAAAGACAGTACATGGAACTAAAAAAGATGCACAAGTTGAACTAGCAAAATTTGTTACTGAAGTACAAAATGGTTTAGTTGTTGATGGTAAATCTCTTAGATTTTCTGAATTTACAGAAATATGGAAAAGAGATTATGGTTCAAAAGAACTTGCTCCTTCTACATATAAAAGATATTGCAGAATGTTAGAAACAAGACTTTTACCATATTTCGGACATTTCTACATTAATAAAATTAGACCAACTGACATTATGAAATTTTATGATTTACTTGAAAAAGATACTCAGCTAGTTAGAAAAAAAGGTAACAATGGTTCAAAAACTAAAAAGCCCTTATCTGGTAAAACAATTTTAGAACATCACAGATTATTAAGAGCAATGCTTCATAAAGCGGTTTATTGGCAATTAATAGTATCAAATCCTGCTGAACGTGTTCAAGCACCTAAAGCTAGAAAACCAAAAAGAAAATCTTATGATGATGAACAAACTAAAATATTACTAGAAAATTTAGAGCAACTTTCTATTGAAGATACTAAATACAAAGTTGCAATCATCTTAACAGTTTTTACTGGTGTTCGTTTAGGCGAGTTAATGGGATTAGAATGGCAAGATATTGATTTTAAAAATGGAATAATCAGTATTAATCGTTCTAGTCAATATCTATCTGATATGGGAGTTTTTACCAAAACACCTAAAACAGAAAGTTCCATTAGAGAGATTGCAATACCCGAATTTATCATTTCTTTGCTTGAGGAATATAAGTTATGGTATGAAGAGCAAAAATCGATTTATGACGAATTGTGGGCTAATTCTGATAGGTTATTTGTACAATCAGATGGCAAACCAATGCACCCTTCTACAATTAGCAAATGGTTTGTAAAATATGTTGCACAAATTGGATTACCTGTAATTAATTTTCACGGATTAAGACATACAAATGCAAGTTTACTAGTTGCACAGAATATTGATATAGCAATAATTTCTGCGAGACTTGGTCATGCACAAATAAGTACTACACTTAATTTTTATGTGCATCCACTACTTTCTCATAACAGAAAAGCTGGATATGCACTAGAAAACTTATTATTACCAACAAGGTCTTAATTTGAACTTTTTTCTAATTTTCACAAATTACAAATTTTATTTTAAATCAACAAAAAATCACTAAAACCGTTATAGTTCTAGTGATTCAAGTTTGGTTGCGGGGGTAAGACTCGAACTTACGACCTTCGGGTTATGAGTTATAAATATAAAATTCTTTTAAATTAATATCCAATATATTTCTTTAAATTAAATTTATATTCATTTCTTACACTCCTCAATTTGCATTTTGCTTATTCAAGTTATATATTTAATTTTTTATTAAAATCTTATCACTTTTGTTCCATATTTGTTCCAATCAATCTCATATGTTTCCTTTTCTGTTTCTTCATCTATATTTAATAATATTTTCTTTCCTACTATTCTACAAGTCAAATAACAAATAATAGCATCATCGGCATGAAATGTCCTATCAAGTTCATCATTTGATAATATAACATGTTTTGATATATTATATAAATCAACAAATAACTTTAATTCATTTGTAATATTCTCATCAAATATATTTTTATTAATTATATAATTTAATAATTTTCCTAATGGATATCTATTAGTCTTTATCAATATAAACTTATAATTTTTCTTTAAATATATTTTTATAACTTCTTCAAAATGATGTCCACAATTTTCTATTATATTTCTTGCAGTATAATTTACATTTAATATGTCTATATCACTTCTAATATATTGTAAACATCTATAAGCATTTCTAAATTCTGTTCCCTGAAACGGATTAGAAAGAGCAGGATCACATCCCTGACAGTATCCGCCTATTCCTCCAATACTCTGATCAAATTTCCATAAATCAATTGTTTTATATTCTTCTCCTTCTTTTTCTATTTGTTCAATTATTTTATTAATATTGTTCATTTGTGTTTCAGTAAATACTAATTTTAATTTTCGTGTTTGTTCTAACATTTCTATAATCCTTTCCATTTAATATATATAATTTTTATTAAAAGATATATTTTTTTATATAACATATCAATATATTCATGCTATGATTTTCAATAAAAAAACTCTCTTTAAGCATTTACACAATTATATCTCAATTTCTAAAAATATATACTTTATATTACCAACAATAATTACTTTCATATTTTCTATTGTTAAATTTCTAATCCATTTCAATCTCGCTTTCTATATATTCTTCATATAATAATATAAAGTAAAAGTTAGGGGGAAATATATATGTTATTTAATACTGCAAAAGCAAATATAAAAGGAGGAAAGAAATTTCCCCAAATTAATGGAACAATTACTTGTAAAGAAGTAAAAAAAGGTGTAATATTAACTGCCAAAATTAATGGGTTACCTCAATCTAAAGATCATTGCAAAGGTAGATTTTTTGGATTTCATATTCATGAACGGAACTTCTTGTACAGGAAACTTAAATGATGAATTTGCTAATGCTAAAAGTCATTATAATCCAGAAAATTGTCCTCATCCATATCATGCTGGTGATTTACCACCATTACTTGAAAACAATGGATATAGTTATATGAGTATTTTTACTAATAAGTTTAAAATAAAAGATATAATTGGAAAAGTTATAATCATTCATGATATGCCAGATGACTTTACAACTCAACCTAGTGGTAATTCTGGTACAAAAATAGCCTGTGGCAAAATAACAAAAACTTTTTAATTTTTTGCTTTTATATAGTTGCATAAAAAGATTCATTTCTGAATCTTTTTATTGTAACTACATATTTTTATATTCACTCTATGCTTTTAAAACTATAATTTACTTCTTTATCATATCCATATAATTTATTGGTTGAGCCAAAACTTGAACACCATCAACTGTTTTTCCCGTCTCAAATATACATTTCCAATAATTATAATTAGATTTTCCTGAAAATATTGTACTAGCCAATTCTCTATTCTTCCATAAAGGCAACTGAATAAAATTTTTTATAAATATTCTAATATTCTCCCATAATTGCTCTTCAAAAAGTTGTTGAAATAAGTTTTCCTCATTAAAACTTTTTCCAGCATTAATAAAAAATGCTTTTATAACTTTCTCTACATATTTTAACCAATTTGCCAAAATTTCTTCTTTACTAACTCTATATGCAACCAAATGATCATCTGTAATATCTTTATCTCTGCCATTTATTAATCTTTGCTCTATTCTATTTACACCTACATTTACGTCAAACTTCTTTTCATATATTTCCTCCGCTAATATATCACATAATTTTATTAATTGGTTGCGCTCCAAAATTCTAGGATTTAATCCTTCATCTTCTTTATAATTAATATTCGTTGATAATATTGTTTTTGAATTAATAAATAATGCTAAAAATGTTTTTTCAAATGTACTATATGATATTGGAAGTTCTTTTCCTCTACCATCAAAATCAATATAATCTGTAAGTTTAGAATTATGAGTAACTTGATTTTTTATACTATTTATTATGTATTGTCTTATATTTCCACGTTCGCCTTTAAAATGTTCAACAACATCTTTTTCTGAAAAATTGAAATCATCTGACTTTAATCCATGATCACTTTGATATTGTTCAAGCTTTTCCATATATAATGTATTATGTAATTGTCTAACTATTGATTTGTCAAATGCAATTTGTTTTAATTTGCTTCCAGCATTTGTATTAGTTTCTATTAATCTATCAACATCTGGATCAATAAAAACTCTAACTATTAACCTCTTTGCTCCTAATAACAATTGAGCAACTGCTTTATGTTGTCCATCAAAAATTTTTATTCTTCCTTCATCAATTCTAGCTAGACTTATATGTAGTTGTGGATTTCCCTTATAAAATTCTTTTACTAATAGCTTAAAACTACTATTTATTCCCCTTGGATTAATTAATTCATCATGAAAGACATATTCTATTGGAACTTCTATAAATGAAGATTTTTCTCCAGATAGTCTGTCCTCAAAAACCGTGGTCTTATAAATATTATTGTCTCCTATGTTTGAAAATGAATATTCCATAATATTGTTATTTATTTTATATTTAAAATCATATTTACTTCCACCATAATATTGTAATACATGTTTTAATGATGTTGTCTCTCCTTTTGGAGTTTGTTCTTTTATAACATTTAACCTGCTTAATGTTCTAGCTATTCTTAAGTCTGCGTCTTGCTTGGATTTGTTACAACTTTCGTGCGTTAATCCAAAATTGTTTTCTTCGTCTTTACCATTATTAACTAATGGTATAATATGATCTATATTAGTTATATTTAAATCTAAGTCCATATCTTTCCTACAAATATAACATTTTCCTTTTTGCTGATTAAATAATTTTTGAGTTAATTTATCATATTCCTCTTTAGTTAATGAATCTAAGTATTTTGAATTTGACATATTTTTTCCTTTCTTACTATTTATTCCAATTATTTTCGGTCATATTATATCATATATCTCCTATAGATAAAATATTTCTCACTTCAAAAAGCAAAATTTTACTTCCTCCATCACTTTCCAGTTCATATCAATCTAATTCTCTCACTTCCCCATCTCCTTGACATATTTTACATAATATGGTATACTAATAAATGTTCGAGGCAAAAGCCTTGAAAAAATTTAATAAGGAGTTGCAAACTATGTATCAGATTAGTTACAACATGAGCCGGAAAGAACGCTACAAACAGCTGATTTCCGAAATCACCAATGCAAAGAACGCTCTTTGCGCAGCTGACACTGAAAATGACGTTTACAAAGCCTTAAAGGATTTGGCCGTCCTCTTCAAAATGTATGATAACTACGATCTGTTCCTGGACATCATTGAATGGGTTCAGGAAGTCCAGAAAGTAATCAATGCTGTCCAGATGCGTGATAAGACTCGTTCTGAGCTGGTTAGCCTGCTCGACGAACTGCTTGCAAAAGCCAACGGTATCGTTGATGAGGAAAAACAGAAAGAGCTTAGCAACAAGCTCAAGACTCTCTTCAACCAGCTGGCTGAGCACTCCGATGAAATCGCCAAGATCATTGATCTCAGCGAAATCTTTGACTAACTAAGTCAAAAGGCAAGGGAGCAAATGTAAATTTGCTCCCTTGTTTTTATTTTTTCATTTCATATTCCTTTAATACTTCACCATCAACATCTTTCAATACAATCTTATTATCAACAAGCACAATATAGCTATGAGCAGAATTACATTTTGGAAGAGAAATTGAACCAGGATTTGCAAAAACAAAACCCTCTTTCTCTTGAATAAAACCTTGATGAATATGTCCATAAATCATAACATCAAAATCATCATAAGGAATATTCTCAATATTATACTTATGACCATGAGTAAAATAAAACTTCTTTCCATTAATCTCCATCAAAATATGATCATTAAACTTAAAATCTGAAATCATTTCATCAACTTCTGCATCACAATTTCCTCTAACAACCAACAATTTATCTTTTAAAGAATTCAAAATTTCTGCCACTTTCATTGGCTTATATTCTTGACTCAACTCATTTCTAGGTCCATGATAATATAAATCACCTAATAATATTATTTTGTCAGGATTTTCTCTTTCATTAATCTCTTTTATTTTTTCTGCATAATATCCAGAACCATGTATATCTGATATAACAACTGCTTTCATATTCTCTACTTCCTTTCCAAAATAATATATCACATTTTTATAAATTAATCCATATTTCACTTGACTTTATTTCTATTAGCTTATAAAATATTTTCAAATAATTTAATATTATAATTAATAAAAAAAGGAGGTCACATATGGATAAATATACTGAAATCAGACCTATTGCATTAGGTTTGGCAATAAAAAATAATAAACTACTTGTAGAAGAAAAGTTTGATAAAGTAAAAAATCAAACTTTTTATAGATGTTTAGGTGGTGGTATTGAATTTCTTGAAAAAAGTTCTGATGCTTTAAAGAGAGAGTTTAAAGAAGAAATTAATACAGATATTGTTGTAAAAGATTTTCTTGGTATTTCTGAAAATATCTTTACTTTTAATGGTAAAAATGCTCATGAATTAATTTTATTTTATTCAATTGATATTGCAGATAGTGATTACAAAGATGAATATAATATTATAGATAGAGGTGGCGAATTTTCTGCAAAATGGATTGATATTGATGATTTTAAAAATAAATCAAAAATATTATATCCTGAAGAAGTCTTTAAATATCTTTAAAAAGATAAAACTTTATTATATATTAAAATAAGACGGTATAAATGAACTATTCATTTATATTCGTCTCATTTTTTATTTTAATCAATATAATTTTTCAAGACATCATAGACTTTTTGAGTTGGAAGTCCAACAATACTAGTATAATTTCCATCAATTTTGTCAACAAATACACAAAATTCATTTTGAATACCATATGCTCCTGCTTTGTCCATTGCTTTTCCTGAATCAACCCATTTTTCTATTTCTTGTTCTGACATTTCTTTTAAGAATACTTTTACTTCGTCAAATGTTTTGTATTCTTTGTATACACCATCTTTTTCAATTAAAATGCTTAATCCTGTGATTACACTATGTGTTCTATCTCCTTCTAAAAGTTCTTTTATCATTTGAATTGCATTTTCTCTACTTTTTGGTTTTCCATATATCTTACCTTTTTTGGTTACAATTGTGTCTGAACCAATTACTATTCTGTTTCCTGATGTTTTTTCGAATACATCTTTTGCTTTTATATATGCTAGTCTTTCAGTTTGTTGTTCTGGAGTTAATCCTTCTTTTAAACTTTCATCTACACCACTTACTATGATTTCGAATTTTGGTGTTATTAAACTTAATAGTTCTTTTCTTCTTGGAGAACCTGAGGCTAATATTGTTTTCATTGTTTATATCCTTTTCTTACTTTTTTTGTTTCAATTATAGCATATTCATTAGTTTATAGCAACTCCATTTACATATAATTTATATCCATTAAAATCAATATTACTATATGTTGTGTCATCATCTTCTAATGATGTAATGTAAGAATCTTCTGTTAATTTTATTTTTAATGTTGCGTTTCCATTTGATGTTGTTGATGAATATTCTCCACTTTCTTTAGCAAGCTTTATTGTAAATCCACTTGCAATACATACTATAATTATAATTGTTATCATAATTATATTTTTTACTTTTCTACTCATATTTTTATCCTCCTAATATTATTTGCAAGTCTTATTTCTTACTTTCTAAATGTATTTTAGTTTTAAAAGATTAAATAAATATTAAATATAAAAATTTTTTTATAAAATTATTTTCATTTTTTGTCATTGTGTTATAATAAATTTGTCTAAAGGAGTGATATAAATGATTCGTTTATTTTTTATAAAAAATAAATTTAAAAATCAAAAATTAGTTAATAATGATAAGAAAATTCTTGAAAAATATACAAATATAGCTCAAAAGTCAAAAGATGAAATACTTAATGAATTTAATTCTGATATTGGAAAAGGTCTATCTTCAAAAATAATTGAAGAAAAACATAAAAATGATGAAAAAAATATTGTAGTAAAAGAGGAAAAACATTCATGGTTTTACTTTTTTATAAATTCATTTAAAGATAAATTTATTTTTATTCTTATAGTTTTAGCAATTATAAATAAATTTGTTGGTGATGATACTCTTGGAACTATAATTATTTTAGCTATTGGTTTTGCAAGTGCTTTGATAAGATTTTTTCAAGACTATTCTACTTATAAGTTTAATCAGTCTTTAAAGAGTAAACTTTTTTCTACTGCAACTGTTATAAGAAATGGCAAAGAAAAAAATATAAAAACAGAAGATATTGTATTAGGTGATATTGTTCATTTAAATGCTGGCTCAATAATTCCTGCAGATGTTATGATTTTAGAGAGTAAGGATTTATTTTTAAATCAATCTGTTTTTACTGGTGAAAGTACTCCTATTGAGAAAAAGGATTCTTACATACCATCAAATGAAATTTTTTCACTATCTAATATTTGCTTGATGGGGACAAGTGTTATAAGTGGTAAAGCTACTGGTGTTGTTATCAGCACAGGATTTTCAACATATTTAGGAAATATGGGTAAACAAATTGATAATAAAAAAGAAATTACAAATTTTGAAAAAGGTATGAATAATATAACAAAACTTCTTATTAAATATATGCTTGTTGTTTCTATTGCAGTATTTATTATATATGCACTTATTCGTAAAGATGTATTAGAGGCAATTCTATTTGCATTATCTGTTGCTGTTGGAATCACTCCAACAATGCTTCCTATGATTGTTAATGTTAATTTAACTAAAGGTACTAAAACATTGGCTAAAAAGAAAACTCTTGTAAAAAACATTCAATCAATCCAAAATTTAGGTGCAATTGATGTATTGTGTACAGATAAAACAGGAACTTTAACATTAGACAAGATTGTCTTACAAAAATATATTAATGTTGAAGGTAAAGAAGATTTATCAATTCTTGAATATGCCTATTTAAATAGTTATTATGGAACTGGAATGAAAAACTTAGTTGATAAAGCTGTTATTACATATGGAAATGAGCATAATATTAAAGAAAAAATTGTTGATTATGAAAAAGTTGATGAAATTCCATTTGATTATACAAGAAAAATAATGAGTGTTGTTGTAAAACATGATGATCATTATAGAATTATTACAAAAGGTGCTTTGGAAGAAATATTAAAAAGATGTACTACTGTAAAAATAAATGGTGAACACAAAGACTTAACTCAAAATATGATTGCAAATATAAATAGTAATGCAAAAGATTTAGCTTTACAGGGAATGCAAGTTATTGCATTAGCTTCAAAAAGAGAATATTCTGGTAAAGATATATTTAATTCTTCTGATGAATCTGAAATGGTATTTATCGGGTTTGTTGCATTTCTTGATCCACCAAAAAAAGATGTAAAAACTACAATTAAAAATTTAAAAGAATATGGTGTTACAACAAAAATATTAACTGGTGATAATCAATATGCTACCGAAAATGTTTCAAGATTAGTTGGAATTCCAAATGATAAAATTTTAACTGGTTCTGATATTGATAAAATGTCTGATGATGAACTTTCAAAACAAGTTGAAGATGTTGATATATTTGCAAGAATGAATCCTTTACAAAAAGAAAGAATTATTACTATATTAAAGAAGAATGGTCATGTTGTTGGATATATGGGAGATGGTGTAAATGATGCTCCATCACTTCATAATGCTGATGTTGGTATTTGTGTAAATACTGCAACAGATATTGCAAAAGAAGCTAGTGATATAATCTTATTAGAGAAAAATTTAAAAGTTGTTTTTAATGGTGTTGTTGAAGGAAGAAAAGTATATGGGAATATTATAAAATATATGAAAATGGCTTTAAGTTCGGATTTTGGTGATGTTTTTAGTATTTTTATTGCAAGTATATTCTTACCATTTTTACCATTGCTACCTATTCAAATGCTTTTACAGGATTTTTTATATGATTTTTCTCAAATAGCTATTCCTTATGATAATGTTGATAAAGAATTTTTATTAAAGCCTAGAAAATGGAATACAAAAGGATTAGGAACTTTTATGAATGTTATGGGACCTATTAGTTCAATTATTGATGTTTTAGCATTCTTGGCATTCTGGTTTATTTTAGGATATAACAATATTGCTAGTGAATCATATTTTCAAACAGCTTGGTTTGTTGAATGTCTAATTAGTGAAACTTTAATAATACATTTTGTGCGTACATCAAAAATTCCTTTTGTACAATCAAGAGCAAATCCTATCTTAACTGCTCTTACTATGGTTACAATAATTGGTACTATAATTACTCCAATATTATTCCATAATATTTCATCATTCCATTTTGAAATATTACCACCTTTGTATTACTTAATTGTTATTGGATTGACTGCTTTGTATGTTGTTCTTGTTCAAATTGTTAAAAAGATTTATATTAAGAAAGTTGGAGAATGGTTATAAAAACAAAAAACAAGGAATATTAAATCATTCCTTGTTTTTTTTGAAACTTTTTAACCAATTTTTTATTTAATTTTTCCACTTTTATTTTCCTTTTAACATTCTAATTTATAACCTAAGCCTCTAACTACCTTTATTTGCACATTTGAACCTGCATCAAATCCTGTTAATTTGTCTTCTAACATTGATTTTGCTGTAAGCATGATTACTTTTGATTCTATTTTTTGTTTTCTAATTTCCTGCAAAATTTTAAATCCTTCAATTCCAGGAAGCATCACATCTAAGATTATTAAATCATAAATATTTGTTAATGCATTATCTAGCCCTTCTTCTCCATCTCCATAAACATCAACAATATATTGCTCATTTCTTAATCTACTTGCTATTACATCAGCAATTTTAAATTCATCTTCAACTATTAATATTCTCATATAAATCACCTTATATATATTACTTTTTATTCATTAAATGAATATTAAATTTATACAAAAATTTTAGATATTTTTTCAAATTGAATTTTCTATATCTCTTGATTTTTGCAAACTTTGAGGATATAATTTGTAAAGGTAAATTTAGAAAGGACAAGACTATGGATAAAATTATAAATAAAATAGCAGAAGAATTAAATGTAAAAAATACACAAGTGGAAAATGCTGTAAAATTAATTGATGAAGGAAATACAATTCCATTTATCGCACGTTACAGAAAAGAAGCTACAGGTGGGTTGAGTGATGAAATTTTAAGAGACTTAGGAGAAAGACTTACATATCTTAGAAACTTAGAAACAAGAAAAGGTGAAATTATAAAATCAATTGATGAACAAGGAAAATTGACTGATGAGTTAACTATTGCAATTGCATCAGCTGAAACACTTGCAGAAGTTGAAGATTTATACAGACCATTTAAACAAAAGAAAAAGACAAGAGCTACTGTTGCAAAAGCTAAAGGATTAGAACCATTAGCAGATATTATTATTACACAAGAAGAGAAAAAAGATATTAATGAAATTGCTCAAGAATTTGTAAATATTGATAATTTATCTGATGAAGATAAAAATAATAAAGATAAAGTTGTTGCAACAGCTGAAGATGCAATTCAAGGTGCTTTAGATATTATCGCTGAAAATATTTCTGATAACGCAAAATATAGAAAATATATCAAAAAAATATGTTATCGTGAAAGTACTATTGTAACAAAATCTGCAAAACCTGATGAAAAATCTAATTATGAAATGTATTACGAATTTGCCGAATTAGTACATAAACTTCCAAGTCATAGAATTTTAGCTATTAATAGAGGTGAAGCTGAAGATTTCCTAAAAGTATCTATTGAAAAACCTACAGATAAAATTTTATATTATATTCAAAAAGATATAATAAAAGGAAAAACTCAATTTACAGAAATGCTTACAAATACAATTGAAGATGCTTTTACAAGATTAATTGAACCATCTATTGATAGAGAAATTCGTTCAGATTTAACTGAAAAAGCTGAAGAAAAAGCAATTAAAGTATTTGGTCAAAATGCTAAACAATTATTATTAGGTGCTCCTATAAAAGGTAAAACTGTTATGGGATTTGACCCTGCTTATAGAACTGGTTGTAAAATAGCTGTAATTGATGAAACAGGAAAAGTTTTAGATATAGCTACAGTATATCCTACAGCACCACAAAATGATGTTGAAGGTGCAAAGAAAACTTTATTAGATTTAATAAATAAAGACCATGTTGATATGATTGCAATTGGAAATGGTACTGCATCTCGTGAATCTGAAATGTTTGTTTCAGATATGATTAAAGAAGTAAAACATGATATTTGTTATGTAATTGTCAGTGAAGCTGGTGCATCTGTATATTCTGCCTCAAAACTTGCAACAGAAGAATACCCAGATATAAATGTATCAATAAGAGGTGCTATTTCAATAGCTCGTAGATTACAAGATCCTCTTGCTGAATTAGTAAAAATTGACCCAAAAGCAATTGGCGTTGGTCAATATCAACATGATGTAAATCAAAAGAAATTATCAGAAAGCTTAACAGGCGTTGTAGAAGATAGTGTAAACAAAGTTGGTGTTGATGTAAATACTGCAACTCCTTCTCTACTTTCATATGTTTCTGGTATTAATAACACAATTGCAAAAAATATTGTAAAATATAGAGATGAAAATGGTAAATTAAAAGAAAGAAAAGAATTATTAAAAGTTCCAAAGCTTGGAAAAGTTGCTTATGAACAATGTGCCGGATTTATTAGAATTCCTGATGGAAAAAATCCATTAGAAAATACAGCTGTTCACCCAGAAAGTTATGAACAAACTGAAAAATTATTAGAGTTATTAGGATTTAAAATTGAAGATTTAAAAAATAAAGAAAATTTGAATTCTTTAAGAGAAAAATTAAAATCAGTAAATATTGAGGAAACTGCAAAAACACTTGATATTGGTGAAATGACATTAGCTGATATAATATCAGAATTATCAAAGCCTGGTCGTGACCCAAGAGAGGATATGCCAAAACCTGTTCTTCGTAGTGATGTTTTAAAATTTGAAGATTTAACTGAAGGAATGGTACTTACAGGTACTGTTCGTAATGTTATCGATTTTGGTGCATTTGTTGACATTGGTGTAAAATATGATGGACTTGTTCATATTTCTGAAATGAGTGATTCATATGTTAAATCACCTTCTGAAATTGTTTCTGTTGGAGATATTGTAAAAGTTAAAGTTATAAAAATTGATCAAGAACGTAAAAAAGTTGGTCTTTCTATGAAAATATCATAGTTTGCTCTCGCCTGATTTGAGTTTTCGCCAAAAAGGAGAAAATCTCAAATGGCTAGCGATTGTAGCTTTTATATACTAGGAAAGTTCTACGAACTTCCTAGTATATAAAAAAAACAGGACTTAGAAAAATCTAAATCCTGTTTTTTTTATTTTATTCACTAACATATTTATTTTGTATTTCTTGTATTTTCTCATAATTATTATTCAAAATCTCAAGAAAGGCTTCTGCTACTTGAGGATCAAATTGTGTTCCTTCACATCTTTTTATTTCATCTTTTACATGTTCAATATCAATTGGACCTCTGTAACTTCTTCTACTTGTCATAGCATCAAATGTATCCGCAACAGCTGCAATTCTTGCTAAATATGGTATTTCTTCACCTTTTAACATTCCAGGATATCCTGTTCCATCATATTTTTCATGATGATGTTTTACTATTGGAATAATATCTTTGAAAATATCTGCAGAACCTAATATATGTGCTCCTATTCCAGGATGTGCTTTTATTTGAGTATATTCTTCATCTGTAAGTCTACCTGGTTTTAATAATATACTGTCCGGTATACCAATTTTTCCAATATCATGGAATAATCCACCAATTCTTAATGTTTTAATTTGTTCTTCTTGCAAACCTAATTTTTTACCAATTAGAACTGAATATTCTGAAACTCTATCAGAATGACCTCTTGTATAAGAATCTTTTGCTTCTACAGTATATCTTAATGTTTGAACCATATCTAAATAAGCTTTTTCAATTCGCTCATTTGATTTTCTAAGTTCTTCATTCATTCTTTTTATTTCTTCCATTTGTTTAACAGATTTTACTCCTGATTCAACTAATAAAAGTAATTGATCAAATTTATCGCTTTTTTCACAATATCCTTGAATATCAAGTCTCTTAATAGTCTCTAATGGTGGAGCCATATCTTTATGACCTGTTAATAATAATATATATAATTCTTTGTTAAATTTTCTTATTTCTTCTACAACTTCATCACCATGTAAAGGTGTCATCATAAAATCTAATAACATTAAATCAAAATGTTCTTTTTTTACTAATTCAATTGCCTCTACTGGGTCTTGTGCACCATAAAATTCATATTCAGAATTATCAAAAAGCACTGTTAAAGAATCAAGTATTCCTTCTTCATCATCTACTCCGATTATTCTATATCTTCTTTCACCACTCATTTGATTTTGTAATGCTTTTCTCATTTGCCCTATTCTCCTTTTTGTATAAAATTTTATCACTCTATTTGTGAGATATAGTCTGTCAGGCTATATCAACTAAAATTATTGTCTATTTATAGGTATTATAACATTAAATGTTGTACCTTTTCCATCTTCTGTTTTATATGTAATATCTCCACCAAAATGTGCTTTGATATTTGAATAAGACATATATAATCCAAGTCCTGTACCATTTTTTCCTTTTGTTGTAACCATTTCTTTGAATAATCTATTTTGTACTTCTTTTGGAAGTCCTCCTGCAAAATCTGTTACTGAAAATATGACATTTCCAGAATCTTTACTAATTTCTAATTGAATATTTTGATCATGTTTTCCATCATAGGCTTGTATTGCATTTGAAATCATGTTATTAACAACTTGTACAAGAACATTTACATTTCCATGAATTATTTGATTTTCATCTATTTTCATCAATACATTTAAATAAATATATGCATTCTTTAATTCATGTTTCATTAATATATTTACTCTTTTTATTAATTCCATTACAGTAAATTCTTCCGTATCATTTTCTGATAAAGATGCTACAGCTTGACCTTTTACTGTTGTAATAATATCTGACATATATTCAAGATGTGCTCTTATTTTTGGTATCCATTCTTCCATATCTCTTGCAATATCATGATGGTCTTGTGAATTTACAAGTGGGTCATCTATTGATTCATCATATTCTTTTATTAAATTTTCTAATCCTTGTGTTGCACCAGCTATAGACATAATAGGTGTTTTTAAGTTATGTGCTATTCCTCCTATTAATTGTCCTAGCCCTGCTAAACGTTCTCTTTCCATTAATATATCTTGATTATTTTTTATTGTCTCCATATCTTCTTTATGTTGTGTTATATCTTTTAATAAAAATAATGTTCCTAATGAATTATTGTCTGAATTTATAGGTGTTATTTCTATTCTAAAATATTTTCTTATTTTTACAAATTGCTGTTCAAATGATACTGTTGTTTCTGTATCATTAGCTCTTTTTATCGATTGATTAATTTTAGAAATTGCTTGGCTTGATATATCTTTTTGTTGTAAAAATTTTATAAAATTTTTACTTCTTATATCTTCTGGACTTAGTTTAAATATATCTAAAAATGTTTTATTAAAATCTGTAATTGCATTATTTTCATCCAAAACTACATATCCATCAGATATTCTATCAACTATTTTTTGTAAAGCTATTGGCGTAATCTTTAAAAAGTTAAATTTCATTATGGCAAATGTATAGAAAATTACAGCTATTGAAAAACTTATTGGAGTTAAACAAACATTCATATTATATATTTTTAATGTTCCTAATACATTAACAACTATTGGAAACATTGTTCCTATAATTATTAACATTGTTTGTTTTGAAAAGGCTCCAGAATTTTTTAACGTTCCATATATCATTAGTCCTATACTAACAAATAATAATCCATATGTATATATTGTATGAATATAAAAATATGGTCCATATACCATTTCATTTAAATTTGTTGAATATACTTTATAAAATAAATGATGATATTTATTAGTATATAATACCGCTAATGTAAGTAACGGTATTATAAATAATAATAAATATTTTTTCTTAAACCTAATTTTTGTGTTTTTAAATATTATTGCTACAAAAAACAATGCAACCGGTAAAAAACATGTTCCTATATATATAAAGTTTTCAAAAATAATTGGTTCAACATTTCCAAATGTTGTGAAAACTAACTGCAAGATTACACCTATACTTATTATTAAAACTGTTCCTAAAACAGATGCAAATGCATGTTGTAATTGAGATAATGGTTTCCTTTTTATAATAGTATACATTAATACTAATATAGAAAGTGTAGATATAATAAGTAATATAAATTCTGTATTAATTAATTTCATTTGTTTTTTCTCCTTTAGTATTCTATAAATCCTATTCCTTTAAAGTAATTCATATATTTTAATATGTATTCTCTATCTATATTTTTCCAAGAAAAACCTATTTTTTCTAAATATTTTTCTGAAAAATCATATGAGACTCTTATGTTTGATGTATATATTAATCTCTTTTTTGAATCTATGTCATGTATTATACCAGATAAAATTTCTTTTTTAAAGTTATCATTTAAAATTTCTTTTAATTTTCTTGACATTGTTTCATCATCTGCAGCTTCAATATTTATTCCCAATTCTTTCATTGTATTTACCAATAATTTTATTGGTAACAATTTAGAATTATAAATATGTAGAACATTACAATTACTATCATATTCTAATATTTTTATAACTGCTTCTGCACATAAATCAACTGGTCCAAGTTCAATAGCATGATCTAACAAATATTTTGGAAACATTCCAAGTTCAATAAAAGATTTTAGTCTTTTTGCAAAAGCATTTTCTTCAACATTTTGTTGGAAAACACCATCACTATATCTATTAGTAATATTTCCCATCCTTAATATTTGTGCATTTAATCCACTTTTTATAGCTTTTAATACTATTTTTTCCGCTTCAAACTTAGTTATAGTATATATTCCTGATATATTTTGTCCTATATATAAATCACTTTCTTTAAAGATTTTCTTACTATTTATATTTTCTGTTGTTTCTTCTACTGTTTCTTCTTTTTCTCCATTTCCTGATACACTAATAGTTGAAATATGTATTAATCTTTTATTTTCTTTTTTACAAAATTCAACTACATTTTCTGTTCCTTTTACATTTATATCATTAAATAATTTTGAAATTCCAAAATGTTTTACTAGTGCTCCTGCATTTATTACTGTTGTTATATTATTTTTTAGCATTTTATAATCTTTTGAATTAATTGCTAAATTTTCTTCAACTATATCCCCTTCGACAACTTGAATTCTATCTTTATTTTTTTCATAATAATCATTTCCAAAATAAAATGCAATTTTTTGTTGAAGTCTAATTAATGGTTCTTCATTATTTTTTCTCCTTACTAAACAATAGATTTTTCCATTTTCATATTTCAAATATTCATATAATATATGTATTCCTAAATATCCAGTTCCTCCGATAAGTAATACATCTTTTACATTATATTTTTGAATCTTTTTTAAATTTTCTAAATTATTTCTTTTTAATATTTTATTTATTTCTGAATAATCATATTTTTGGATATTATTATTCTTATTATATCTCTTTTTTGATGCCAATTCTTTAATTGTAGGATATTTGAATATATCTGCATACTCAAAATTGAAGTTATATTTTAGTGCTTCTATTTGCATTTTTATTGCAGAAATTGAATCTCCTCCTATATCAAAGAAATTATCATTTAAATTGATTTTATCTAAATGTAGTATATTTTTCCAGATTTGTAGTAATTTCAATTCATCATTATCATATTTATCTGGTTCTTCTTCTTTAAAATTCTCTTCCTCAATATTAGGCATAGGTAATGCTTTTCTATCTATTTTTCTATTAATTGTATATGGCATTTTTTCAAGATGTACTATATAACTTGGAACCATATATTGTGGTAAATATTTTTTTAAGTAACTTTTTATTTCTAATTCACTAATATTACTTGTACCATCTGTAACATAATATCCACATAATGAGTCTTTATCATTTATCGTTATTTTATTAACTATTGCTGCAGATACACCAGGATATTGTTCCATTTTATTTTCAATTTCTCCAAGTTCTATTCTTAATCCTCTTAATTTTATTTGATGATCAATTCTTCCCAAACATTGAATCTTTCCTTCAAATGTCCATCTTCCTATATCACCAGATTTATACATTCTTCCTTTTCCAAATTTATTTTGAAGAAATTTTTGATTTGTAAGTTCTTCTTTTCCTAAATATCCAACTCCAACCTGTATTCCAGATATATATATTTCACCAACTACACCAATTGGAACTCTATTCAAATTTTTATCTAATATATGTATTTGTGTATTCATTATTGGTGGGCCTGTTGTAATTTCTGGTTCTCCATTCAAATTTTGTACATTTGATAATACTGTTATTTCACTTGGTCCATATATATTAAATACTGTTATATCATCTGCTAAAGCTTTCAAATCTTTTACAAATTTTTCAGGCAATGGCTCTCCACCAAATACCATATTTTTTACTAATCTTAATGGTGAATTTTCACTTCTATTATCATATACTATTTTCATTAAACTTGGTGTAACTGTCATTACATCTGTATTATACTTTTCCATTAATTTTTCTAATAATTTTGGATTTCTATGTTCAGCATTATTTGCCATTACAATTCTTTGACCATGTGTTAATGAAACTATTATTTCATAAACAAATATATCAAAAGGTGTTGAAGTTACTGATAGCAATGTATGTACTTTTCCGTCATGTAAATAATCTAATGCTTTTGTCATTGCTTTTGCCATATTAGTTAAACCCACTTGATTTAACATTACTCCTTTGGGAACTCCTGTTGAACCTGATGTGTATATGATATATGATAAATCTTCCATTTTAATATTAACTTTAGGTCTATCTTTATTTTCTTGATAAATATTATTGTCTAAATCAATTTCAATACAATTTGGTATTTCTTTTACTCTATCTTTTAATTCTTTTTGCGTTAATACATATTGCGACCTACTACTCTCTATATAATATTTTGTCCTATCTACAGGATATGTAGGATCAACATTTAAGAATGCACCACCAGCTTTCAGTACTGCATACATTGCTACAATAGTTTCCAATGACCTATTTGTCATAATACATACTATGTCATTACTCTTTACACCAATTTTAATTAAATAATTTGCTAAAGAATTTGCCTTATCATCAAGTTGTTTATATGTTAAAACTTTATCTTCACATATAACAGCAATATTATTTGGATTTTCATCAACTTGTTTTTCAATAAGATATGCTGTTGTATCATTATTTATTTCTCCATCTGTTGCGTTAAATTTTTCAAGAAGTTTATTTTCTTTTGGAGTTATTATATCTATATCCTTTATTTTTGCGTCAACATTTTCTATAATATCTGTTAACATATATAAATAATGTTCAAATAAATTTTCAATTGTCTCTTTTTTAAATAATTTTGTACAATATTCAACATTTATTGTATGCATTTTAGGTTTTACTTCTATTGATAAATTAAATTTTGAAATATTATTATCTAATTCTAAAACATTTACACTTTTTCCACTTAATTGTACTGTATTTTCTTCTTTGTTTTGATATGTAAACATTACATCAAACATAGGATTTCTTGAATTATCAACTTTTATATTTAATTTTTTTATTAACATATCAAATGGATATGGTTGATTCGATATATCACTTAATATTTGTTCTTTCATCTTTTCAAAAAATTCATTAATTGTTTCATCTTCATTTAATTTACTTCTTATTACAATATTATTTACTAATACTCCCATCATTCTTTTAGTTTCTTTTTGGTTTCTATTAGCAACTGGACTACCTAAAATAATCTCATCTTGTCCAGTATATCTATGCAATAATATTAAAAATGTTGAAACAAATAGCATATATGAAGACATTCCTATTTTCTTTGCATATTTTTCTATTTTTCTAAATATTTTCTCATCAATAACATTTGTTATAGTGTTTCCTTCATAGCTTCTAATTGCTGACACTTTATAATCATAAGGTAAATTTAATGGTGGGAATTCACAATCTTCAAATTTATTTACCCAATATCTTTCATGTTCTAAAATTTCATTACTTTTATTATAATTATTTTCCCACATAGTATAATCTCTATATTGTATTGGCAAACGTTTTAAATCAGCACCATTATATAATCTATTAAATTCTATTATTAAATTGTTTAACGACATTCCATCCATTATAATATGATGTGAATCAACTAATAACATTGTTTTTTTATTATCAATATAATGTACTTCTACTCTTATCAAAACTTCATTTTCTAATTTAAATGGCTTTGAAAAGTTTTTTATAATTGAATCAATTTCTTTTTCTTGGTTAAAATATACTGGTATATTAAAGTTTATTTCTTTACATACTTTTTGAACAATTTCATCATTTTGTTGAATTAATATTGTTCTTAATATTTCATGTCTTTTAATTATTTTGTAAAATACTTCTTTTATTTTTTCAATATCTAAAACTTCATCAACAGTAATTCCACCAGGCATATTATAAACAATATTATCTTCACCAATCATTTTACAATTATAATATATTCTCTTTTGAGCAGATGATAATGGATAATAATCTTGTTCTTTGATTCTTTCTATCTTTATTTTTGATATATCTTTTGTTTGATTTTCTGCTATATAGTCTGACATATCTTTTATTGTATAATTTGACAATATATCTTTTATATTTAATTGTACATTAAATTTTGATAAAACCTTTGTTGTTAAAGTAATTGCTGTTAAAGAATCTCCACCTATTTCTAATAAAGTATTATTAATTCCAACTTTATCAACTTGTAACATTTTTTCTATTATTTTTATTAATTCTTTATCAATTTCATTTCTAGGTTTTACAATTTCAAGTTCATTCTCATCAATAACTGGATCTGGCAAAGCTTTTCTATCAACTTTTCCATTTGGTGTATGTGGTAATTGTTCCATTTTTACAAAATATTGTGGAACCATATATTCTGGCAATTTTGAATATAAAACTGTTTTCAAAACTGATTTAGATACATGACCTCTTTCCACATAATATGCACATAATGCGTCTTTTCCTTTTACAACTTTTTTTACAACAACACAATCATGAATATTATAAACAGATTGCATTCTTTTCTCAATTTCTTGTAGTTCTATTCTTAATCCTCTTATTTTTACTTGATTGTCGATTCTTCCATAACAAGTAATTTCCCCTTTATCATCAAAAGCACCTAAATCTCCTACTTTATACATAACTTTTCCATCTATAAATGGATTTATTATAAAGCTCTCATTTGTTTGTTGCTCTTTATTCATATATCCTTTTCCAACACCATCTCCTGAAATATATAATTCTCCTATTGTACCTTGTGGCATCACTTTTTTATTTTTATTTAAGATATATATTTGTGTATTATTAATAGGTCTTCCTATTGTAATTTCTTCTTGATTTGTTGCATTTCCTATTGTTGAAAATATTGTTGTTTCAGATGGTCCATATCCATTGTAAATTGTTACATTTGGAATTATTTGTTTAATTCTATCTACCAATGTTTTTGTTAAAGGCTCACCTGCTAACATTATATATTTCAAACTTTTTAAACTATTTTCATCATTCAAATTTTCCAAATGGAATTTCATTACAGATGGTGTTGTTTGCATTATTTCAACATTGCTGTCTTTTACAATTCTTTCTATTTTTGATGTCATTTTTTGACCATTTTCACTCGTTAAATATACTGTTAATCCTCTTGTTAATGACATTAATGTTTCAAATCCAAATATATCAAATGAAACTGTTGTAATTGAAAGGATTTTATGATTTTTTCCATCTTTTAAATATTCAATTATATTTTTCATTGAATTGTAAAAATTGCTTAAATTTTTTTGTTTCAACATTACCCCTTTTGGAGTACCTGTTGAACCTGATGTATATATTAAATATGATAAATCTTCTGGTTTAGAAATATTTTCTAAATTTTCTTTATGATTTTCATATATTCTCTCATCTTTTACATTAATAAGTTTTTTATCTGCTAAATTTCTTCTATTTTGACTTGTTAATATTATTGTTGCTTCACTATCTTCAAGCATATATTCTATTCTATCTTTTGGATAATCTGGTGCAATTGGAATATAACATCCTCCTGATTTTAATACTGCTAACATTGATATTAACATTTCAAATGAACGTTCTAATAATATACCTACAACAGTATTATTAGTTACTTCATTTTCTCTTAATTTATATGCTAAACTATTTGCTCTCTCATTTAATTCTCTATATGTCATTTCTTTATCTTCAAAAACAATTGCTATATCATCTGGTGTTTTTTCTACTTGTTTTTCAAAATATTTTATAAAAGGTATGTTTTCATCATATTTTAATTCTGTTTTATTAAATTCTACAAGTAATTTTTCCTTTTCTTCAGGTGTAACAATATCAATTTCACTAAGTTTTATCTCTTCTTTTGATACTACTTGTTTTATAATATTTAATATTCTTCTATGTATATTTTTAATATCTTCTACTTTATAAATACTTGTCTTATAATCATATGCTATATTCAAATTTCCAGTATCATTTAAGTCATAAATTTGAATATCTATATTATCTGCACAATAACCATTAAATGTCCATTCTGTTTCATATTCAATATTTCCTTCATTTTGCTTTGCATTTGTTATTTGATATGATAATAAAATATTATATAAATTTGGAATACTTTTATTTTCTTTTCTTAATTCTTCTAGCAAACATTGATATGAATATTTTTGATGTTTTAACATATCCATAGAGTCTCTTGCTATGTTTTTTATGAATTGTTTAAATTCTATATTTTCATTAATATTAATTCTAAATGGAGCCATATTTATAAACATACCAGCTGCATTTTTTTCTTTATAATTTGTTCTGTTTAAAATAGGTGTACCTATAGTAAATTCATCTAAATTTGATACTTCTCCTATATATATTGCATAAATAGCCATAAAAAAATTATATAATGATATTTTATTTTCTTTACAATAATTTTTTATTTCTGCTACATTTTCTTTTGAGATTTTATATTGTTTTCTTTCACCTGCAGGATTTGTTTCGTCAATGTTTCCTTTTATGCTTCCTGGTATTGTTGCAACTTCTGGAATAGTTTTAAATCTTTCTAGCCAGTATTGCTTATCTTTATTATATTTTTCACTTTCTTGGTATTGTTGTTCTGATTTAATATAGTCTATATATGAATATATAGCCTTTGTTTCTACTTCTTTATTTTGAATTAATTCTGAATATGTTTTTATGATGTCATTACAAATAAGCGCTAATGTCCACGCGTCTGAAATTAGATGGTGTATATTGAGCATAAATGCCCCTTTTCCATCTATAAATTTAAAGATATAAAATTTAAATAATTTTGAATTTTCTAATTGAAATCTTGTTTTTACGATTTTGTTTCTTTCTAATTCTAACTGATTTTTGCCAGCAATATTAATAGTGTCTATCTGAATTTTTTTTTTTTCAGATAACACTTGTTCAACATTTCCTTTATTTAACTTAAACTCTAGCCAAAAATTATCATGCTTTTTGCACACAATTTGTATGGACTTTTTTAATTTTTCGAAGTCCACTTTCTCTTGTATAACTGCTGTACCACAAATATTATTTATGCTACTTCCTTTGTAATATTGTTCAGTTACCCAAATTGATTTTTGGGCATTTGTTAAATTCCCCATTCTCTTAACATCCTTTTATATTTACATTTAGTATTATACTATTATATTTTATCATCATTTTACATTTTTGGCAATTTTTTTTTGCATTTTTATTTAATTTTTGGCATTTTTCGTGTTTTTTGTGTTTTTTATAAAAAAATATGTGAATATATCACTATACTCACATATTTATATTTATAAAATTTTCACTTTAATTATTGCTTTTTTCTTTATCCATTTGAGCTTCAACTGTTAAATCATCTAGCTTATCTATTAAAGAATAGTCGAAATACCTTTTTACTTCATTTTCAGTCTTTTCGCATTTTCTCTTTAAATTTAAAAGTTTCTGTAAATCGTCTTTCTTTCCAATTTGAATCTGAGATACAATTGCTGAAATCTCTCCCATAATCTCTGTAGCTTTTCTCATATTTTCAATTTCCTGCTGTTCTTTATTTTTACTCTTTTCTTTAAAATATTCCATTTTCTGCCTAAGCATTAATCTAAGTGTTTTCATAAATTTTCCTCCATTTTCTTTTGTGTTGTTAATAATATTTATGTAAAACTAAAAGAAAGAGGATTTTCCTCTCACTATTTAGTGACTTTTGGAATTTTTTCTATTAAAACTTACAATATTATACTACAAATTAATAGTCATTGTCAAAACAATTTGAAATATTTTCTATAATACTCTTGAAAAAACTGTCAAAACATCGTATAATATAAAAGTATTATAAATGCGCTCGTAGTTTAGCTGGATAGAATGCAAGGCTACGAACTTTGAGATCGGGGGTTCGAATCCCTCCGGGCGCACCAAAAATATCCTATTTCAGGGTATTTTTTTATATCTGCTAATATCTAAAATGGCTATTTTCCAATGTTTTTTATTTGAAGCTATCTATGTTTAATTAAAAATATTTCTGCTATTACATTAACTATTGCATTATTTTTATTTGTTGTAAAATCCAAAAATTATCCACATTTTTATATTGAGATTTTTTATATTATAAAGATTTTAAATAATATTCTTTCTCAAATATATTTTATGTTAATCGCAAAAATTTTGTCTAATATCTCTTAAATCTACGCATCAAAAAAGAACTAGTCTTTACTAGCTCTTTGATTCTCAATATCCTTATTCAAAACTGCATTTATATTAATAGCAGGTAAAATAATTGGCATTACATTTGCAGAAGATGTATAAGTTGAAATAATTGCTCTTAAATATGGATACATAATTGCAATAGCATTTGCTTCATAATGTGAAATGTCTCCTATTCCTTCTAATTCAAAAAATCCAACTATTTCAACACTCATATTAAATGGTGCATCCTCTATATCTTTAAATATATCAGTTGATAATGATATTTCCATTTTATTTTTTTCTTCATTAATTTTTGTTACATTTCTAAAATTAAAGGTTAACTTCCAATTTTTTTCACTATTTTGTTTTTGGTTATAATTAAAATACACATTATTTACTATGTAATTTATAAATTTTAAGCTGCTGTTGATAGGTTTTCTTTCCATTTATTATTCTCACTTTCTAAACTAAAATTATTTGCTATATTGGCACTATAAACAAAATCTTCTAGCTTCATTTTTTCGCTTAAACTTTCTATTGCACTTTCAATTATATCATCTGGAGTATTTTTTATTTTTTCTAACAGTTTTTTTAATAATTCTGGATTGTTTTTCATTTTCATATTCCTCCCTATTTTTTGTTATTAATTGAAAATATGTTTTTCCATTTTCATCATCAATATTTATTTCTTCATATTTTTCAATAGCACTACTATTTTTTACACAAATTTGTTTTTGAATACATGGTAAAAAATTCCCCCATATATTTTCTGTCTTTTTATCATATATATCTTTTGGATAATCAGCTGTTATTATATCAAAAATCGATATATAATCTTCACCTGTTTTATTTTCTAATTCTTCAAGTAATCTAATAATCTCAATATCTTTTCCTTTACTAATCTTTTCTACTTCGTTTGGAAATCTTTTTTTAATATTTTTTAAAATTTCTTGATATATTGAATATCCTAATGGATCATTTAAATCCAAAATTTCATATTCTTCACAATTTAACATTCCTTTTATCACAGAACATTGTTTTTTATAATTGTCATAACTATTATTTCCTAATAAAAAGCGTATTATTCCCCATTCAATAGCATAATAGATATTTTCATAGAAATATATACCTTTTCCAAGCCAATGCCCTTCTTTTGTTTTTGAAGCTTTAAAACCATTCTTTATTATGTCTTTACAATTTCTCCTACTAGTTCCATGATAACCAACTAATATTTCTTTATTCATTTATGCTCCTAGTATTATATTATATTCTTCTTGTTTTAGAATAGTTTATACCCAAAATAAAATTATTGCAACAATTTTTCATCGCAAAATTTGACAAAATCCGACAAGGCAATTATATACCATATATATAGAATTATGATATTAAATTTTCATTACATAATCATTACAATTATATTACATTATATCACAATTTTAAGATTATGTAAATATATTATTTTTATTAAACTCTTGAATTTTTTATATGTTAAACTAATCTTAACTTAATTGATATTTGTATAAATCGTCAAGAGAGTCAAAAGTTGTAAATAACTACTTCGTCGTCAGCAATAATATATCTATTCAAACAAATAGAGAAAAACTCTGAGAAATATTTCTCAGAGTTTTCATTATATCTCAATAACTTTAAAAACATTTAATGAATCCATATCAGCCACTCTAACTTGTGAACATGATAAAGTATAATAATTATCATTTATAAATACAATTCTTTTAACTTCCTCTTCATAATTATTGCTTATAGTTCCAATTTCACCTTGTAATGAAAAACCATTTTCTAAATCTATTTTATAAATAACTGCTCTAGAATTAGTTTTTAAACCAGATGATGAATTTATTGGAAATGCCATAATTCCTTTTTCTTTTGAAAATATTGCTGATTTATGGTTATATAATAATTCTGAATATGTGTATTTACTATCTCCAACAGCTATTTGAAATAATACTTGTGGATTTGTAAAATCTGAAACATCAAACATTACTAATTTAAGTCCATTATTTGTTACTCTGGTTCCATTTTCTTTTGTATCATATCCAAATCCTATTATATGTTTTTCATCATATGGATGTAAATATACACTATACCCAGGAAGTTGTACTTCTCCTAAGATTTGTGGATTTGTTGCATCAGATAAATCAATTACCCAGAATGGATCTGTTTGTTTAAATGTTACCACATATGCTTTACTTCCCATATATCTTATTGAATATATTTTTTCTCCTTCTGCTAATCCTTCAATTTTTCCTATTTCTTCTAACTTGTCATTTAACACATATAAATTATTACTTGTATTTTGATTTGACCATATTTCTCCTATAGTTGTTGCAATTCTAAAATTATCACCATTCTCATCCATTGAGAATTGGTTATTTACTCTTCCTTCAACCTCACCTTTAGCTTTATATATAATTTTTCCATTATTTAATTCAAATTTCATTAATTTTGTTTTAGTATTAACACCTTTATAGTTTTCATCATATTCAACCTCATTTGTTGCAATATACATATTTTTTTCTGATGAATATAAATATGTTCCTGCTCCTAAAAATGTTTGAATATCTGCTTCATTATTTCCATTAATATTGATACCTACTAATATTAAATAATTTAAATCTTCTGTTTCGTCTAAATTATAAATTTTATCATAACTAATACATTTTTCTTCATTAGATATTGCTGTATCAATATATTTAGGCATATAATCATTTTCATTTAATTCTTCTATACTTTTACAACTAATATCATATCCATATATGTTTTTACTTACAGCAAAATATATATTTTCATCTATCATTCTTGACATTGATGTTATATAAGTTCCTTCTAACATAACATTTCTTATTTCTTTTGGACTCCTTCTATCTGTAATGTCATATATTATAATTCCTGTTTTTGAGTTTGGGTTTTCACTAATATCTCTAGTTTCTGTACTCATTTTTATCGTTGCATTATATGATGCATTTCCTATTAAAGCTAATTTATTATTTTGTACATATATTTCTATAGGATAAAAATTTTCTTTTTCAAAATTTATTTCTGCTATTTTTTCTGATGTTTCTGCACTTTCAGCATTTATTATTATAAGTCTTTGTTTACTTAAATAATAAATATATTTATCATCTGTTTTTACAATATCTCCTTCATCAACATTTTCGACTTGTATATTTGTATTTGATCTAGTTTCCAACATGTCTAATTTAGCAACATCTGTTATACTCTCTTGTAAATTAAATGAATATTTAGTTTCTCCATTTGCAGAATTTTTACTTTTTATAATATTATAAAAATTTTCAAAGTTTCCAACTGTTTCTAAATCAATTTTAGCAACTTCTTCTTTTTTCATTTCTTGCAATACTTTAGGAGTTTTCTTCTGTGAAAATACTACTACTGATGATATTGCAACAACAAAAACTGCTGCCATATTTATTATTTTTTTCATTACTTTTTGTCTTTTTATTTTTTCTTCTTTTTGATACTCATCATATTTTTTATAGATTTCATCTATAAATTGCTTATCAGTTTTCATATTTATATCCCTCCTCTAATACTATTTTTTCTAATGCTCTTCTTGCTCTATATATCAATATTTTTACATTTGATGTTGTTTTATTTAATACATGACCTATTTCTTTATAACTCAATTCTTCTATATCTGCTAAATATATTGCATTTTGATATTCTAATTTTAGCTTTTGAATTGCATTTTTTAAATTTTCTGCTCTTTCATTTTTAAATACTTTTTCCTCTAGTTCTTCAACATCTTTAATATTCTCATATTCTTTTTCATCTATTGCTACAATTCTTTTTTCTCTTTTTATATAATTTAATGCTTTTGATTTTGCTATTGTATAAAGATATGTTTTTAAAGAATATTCAAATCTGTAATTTTTCTTATGAATTAATATATATAAAAATACATCTTGTGCTAAATCTTCTGCTATATCTATGCTTTTGGTATATCTTTGTATAAAATATATAATTGAATTTTTATGTCTTTTTACTATTTCTTCAAAACTTTTATTATTACCTAATAGAAACTCTTTGTATAGTTCTTTGTCTGTCTTCTCTTGCATCTTGAATCCTCCTTTTTCTATCTCTTATACAATCTTATCAGAAAAAAGTTACATCTACAAGAAAAAAGACCATTTCAATTTGAAATAGTCTTTATTTCCATTTATATTTCTCTTTATCTTTTAATTCATTATATATCTCACAAAATCTTTCATATCTACCTTGAGATATTTTTCCATCTTGTACAGCTTGTTTCACTCCACATTTTTCTTCTTTTATATGTGTACAACCAACAAATTCACAATTTCCCAATTCTTTCTCAATTTCAATAAAATATTTATCTAGTTCTGAACTTTCTATTTCATTTATTTCGAAACTTGAAAATCCTGGTGTATCTGCAATATATGTATTTTCTTCAATTTCATATAATTTTGTATCTGTTGTTGTATTTTTCCCCTTTTTATTTTTCTTGCTTACTTCTCCTTCTTGTGTTTTATCTGTATCAAATATTGCATTTATTAAACTTGATTTTCCTACTCCTGAATTTCCTGAAAATACACTTACTTTATTTTTTAATATTTCTTTTACTTCTTCAATTCCTTTATTTTCTTTTGCACTTGTTACAATTACTTTATATCCAACTTTAGAGTATTCTTCTTTTATCTCTATATAACTGTCTTGTAAATCTATTTTATTAATAATTATTATTGCATTTATTCCTAATTTTTCTGAATATGCTAATTGTTTGTCTAACATTAATAAATCTGGCTTCGGATGTTTTGTTGATATTACAAATATTATTTGATCTATATTTGATATTTTAGGCCTTTTTATTTCGTTTTTTCTTTGTTCTACTTTTTCTATAATAGCTTCTGATTTTTCTTCATCTGTTACTTGTATTTCTACATTGTCTCCTACTAATGGTGTTATTTCATTATTCTTTAATTTGCCTCTTGCATATGCATTATATTCTTTGTTTTCTGTTTTTATTTTATATACTTTTGATATGTTTCCTATTATTTTTCCTTGCATTATTTATTTGCTTTTCTCCTTTTCTTTTTATGACATATATATTGTATCATATTTTTAAAAATTTTAAAATATATTATTTTTCGAATCTAAAAATTCCTGTTAAAAGCCAATAATACATTTCTCATAATCAGCAAAGAAAAAAAGCATCTGTCTAATATAAAAATAATTCAAAAATATTACTCTATTTGATTGTTTTTTCACTAAAAATATTATATAGTATTAGACATAGAAAATGAGATAGCAGATATGTTTGGCTGCCACTTTCAATACTCGATGCTTCGAGAGCAATGAGGTGGTTGTTTATGGTAAATTTCTTACTATTCCTAATAATAGGATTTATGTTTTCAATAACTATAAACGTAGCCTTATTGTGTATTATATACATAATGTGGACTAATAAACAATAAAAAACAACACATTCTGCTTTGCCGGTTGGAATGTGTTGCTATTACTAATATAGTGGTATTCACATTCTGTGACTCTCATTTCCTAATTATATTATACTCACATTTTCTTAAAATGTCAAATCAAATATTAAATTATTTATAATCTAACTATAAAAACTGAGATAAAAATTTTCTATCTCAGTTTTTTATAATTTTTTAACCAATTCAAATTCTATTCAATTGTTAATTTATCTGTATTATTTAAGTTCATTGGTTTTGTTATTGTCTTTCCATCTATTACAACTTTTATTTCAATTGTTCCCTGTCCACTAACAGTAATTTGTTTTGCTGTTTCATTTTCCATAACAGTCTCATTATTTCTTGTTATTTGGTCACCATTTACATATACAACGAAACTTACCGCTTTTGGAGCTACTGGATTATCAACTTCAACTTCTTTTTCTATAGTAGTACTTGTTGTTTCACCTTTTACACTCTCTGTAACCTTTTTCTTGATTTTGTCCTGATATTCTGTTATTGCTTTAACATTTATTGTTACTGTTCCAGTTTTTGTTTCAGCAATTTTATTTACTGTTAATGTAATTGTAGAACCTTCATCAACTGTTTCACCAGATTTTATACTTTGACTTAAAACAATACCATTATCCTTTGTTTTATCTTCAGTATATTCGATTTCAACAACTAAACCTTTTTCTTCTAAAGATTTCTTTGCTATTTCTACATCTTTTTGTAATACTGATGTTACAACAACTTGTTTTATTCCAGTTCCAATGCTTATATATACTTTTACTGTATCTCCAGCATTTACTTCTGTTCCTTCATCTGTTTCTTGTTTTGTAATATATCCTGATTCGATTGTTTTACTTGTTTCTTCTACAAATTCAAGTTTTAATTTAGCATCTTTTGCAGATTTTTCAGCTTCTTCTTTTGTTGTTCCTACAAATTTTGGAACTTTAGTTTTTTCTGTTCCTAAGCTTACTATTACTTTAATTTCAGATTTTTCTTTTACTGTTCCATTTTGAGTATATTTTGGATTTTGTGAAATTATTTTTCCCGCTTCTACATCTGCACTATATTCAGCTTCTCCTTCTGAATATACTAATTTACTATCTTGAACTAATTTTTTGGCTTCATCTACTGTTTTTCCAACTAAATTAGGAATTGCCACATCTTTTGTTCTTGTAGCATTTGCTATTCCTAAAGTTGTTCCTAAACTTAATACAAATAATAATATTAGTCCAACAATTGTTGATAATACTTTATGTTTTTTTACAAATGCAACAAATTTATTTTCCTTTTTCTTTGCAGTTGCTTTTGGTCCTCTATTATCATCTTGAATTGTTGATATTCTTTGTGTTGGGGCATCTACATATTCATTATTATCTACAAAATTTCCTTGTGGTTCTTTTAATGCTCTTTTTAAATCTATTAACATTGCAGTTGCACTTTGATAACGTAAGTTTGGATCTTTCTTTAATGCTTTCATTATTATATCATTTACTGCAATCGGAATATTTGGATTTGCAACAATTGCTGCAATTGGCTCTTCTTGCATATGTTTTAATGCCACTGATACTGGTGTATCTGCATCAAATGGTACTCTTCCTGTTAACATTTCATACATAACAACACCTAAAGAATATATATCAGATTTTTCGTCTGTAAATCCTCCACGTGCATGTTCTGGTGAAAAATAATGTACTGATCCAATAGTTGTTCCAAATGCTGTAATTGTTGAGTTTGATACTGCTTTTGCAATTCCAAAGTCTGTTACTTTTGCAACTCCATCTTCTGTTATTATTATATTATGTGGTTTTATATCTCTATGTATAATATGATTTTTATGTGCTGTTTCTAATGCTGATGCAATTTGAATTGCTATATTTACTGACCATTTCCATGGAAGTGGTCCTTTTTCTTCTACAATTATATCTTTTAATGTCTTACCTTTTACTAATTCCATTACAATATAATGTAAATTTCCATCAACACCTACATCATATACAGAAACAATATTTGGATGTGTTATACTTGCTGCAGATTGTGCTTCAACTTCAAATCTTTTAACAAATTCTTCATCTGTTGTAAATTCATCTCTTAATATTTTTATTGCTACATATCTATTTAATACATGACATTTTGCCTTGTATACTGTTGCCATTCCTCCACTGCCTATTTTTTCTAATATTTCATATCTGTTTGCTAATAATCTTCCTTTTAAATCCATGATTTTTAAATCCTTCCTAGGTTTTTAGCTAACCCATTGATTTTTCTTTTGAAACTCGAAAATTCAAATTGGGTGAAGAAAATGTGGCAAAACCACACTTTTCTTATAATTTTTTTTATTATATGTTTTTAATAATTACAACTGTTATATTATCCATTCCACCATTTTCGTTTGCTAAGTCTACTAGCCTTTGTGGTGCTTTTTCAATATTTCCTGTTGCTATTTGAAAGATATCATCTTGTTTTACCATATTTGTAAGTCCATCTGATGAGATTAATAAGATATCTTCTTTTAAAAATCCTTTAACTGCTACATCTGGTTCAACAAATGCATTACATCCTAATGCTTTTAATAGCATATTTTTCTTTGGATGTACTTCAGCTTCTTCTTTTGTTATTGTTCCGTCTTTTACTAATTTTTGAACATAACTATGATCTGTTGTTAATTTTCTTATAAATGTCTTTCTTATTCTATATATTCTGCTATCGCCTATGTGCCCAATATATGCCTTATTATTATATATTAAGCAAACTTCTAAAGTAGTACCCATTCCTTCATATTCTTTATTTTCTCTTGATTTTTCATATACCACCATATTGGCATATTCCATACTACTTGCTATTAGTTGTATAAGACTTTCTCTGTCTTTTGGTGTTTCTTTGAAATTGTTTTTAATATAATTTTTTGTGCATTTTATTGCTAAATTACTTGCAATTTCTCCGCCTTTATATCCACCCATTCCATCTGCTAATAGGTATAGTTTTACTTCACTTGATGAATCAGATATATAATATGCATCTTGGTTCATTTCTCTGACTTTTCCAACGTCTGATTTTGCATAAGCAATTATCATATTTCACCTCATATCTTTCTATATGTTTTTAGTTATATCATATATAAAAATTTTTTTCAATTATTTTCACGAATTTTCCATATTATGATTGTAGGTTTTGTCTTCTTAATTGTCCACAAGCTGCATCTATATCTGAACCTAACTCTCTTCTTATTGTTGCTACTATTCCATGGGCATTTAGATAATCTCTAAACTTAATTATATTTTCATTTGAACTCTTAGTATATGCTCCATTTTCTATTTTATTAATAGGTATCAAATTTACATGACATATCATTCCTCTTAATAAATGTACTAATTCTTTTGCATCTTCTAAATTATCATTATTGTCTTTTGCTAATGCATATTCAAATGAAATTCTTCTATTTGTTTTCACAATATAATCTTTACAAGCTTGTAATAATTCTTCTATTGGAAATGCATTATTTACAGGCATCATACTACTTCTTTTTTCATTTGTTGTAGCATGTAATGATATTGATAATGTACATTGAATATTTTCATCTGCTAGTCTATAAATTGCCGGTACTAATCCACTTGTTGAAACACTTATATGTCTTGCACCTATATTTATTCCTTTTGGATTATTTATTATTCTAATAGCATTTACAACATTATTATAATTATTTAATGGTTCTCCTATTCCCATAAATACTACATTTGATATTCTTATATTATTGTCTTGTTCTACAGCTAATATTTGTTCTACAATTTCTCCAGATGTTAAATTTCTTACAAATGGAATTCCTGTTGATGCACAGAATTTGCATCCCATTTTACATCCAACTTGTGATGATACACATATACTATATCCATGATGATAGCTCATTAGTACTGTTTCTATTGCATTTCCATCTAATAAGTCAAATAAATATTTTTTTGTTCCATCACTTGACTCTAATTTTCTTAAAATCTTGAAATTGCACATTGTATAATTTTCTTTTAATTTTTCTCTTAGTTGTAAAGAAAGATTTGTCATTTCATCAAATTCTTTGACTTTTTCTTCATATAACCACTTAAATACTTGTTCTGCTCTAAATGGCTTTTCTCCCATTTGAACAAATTCTTCTTTTAGACTATCTAAATTATAATCTTTTATATTTTTCATTATTATTTTTTTCTCCTAATAATCCAATTTTTTTCACATTTTATTGGAAGAAGTATTTTTACTTGTTGACCTTTTACCCCTGGATTTATAAATTCAATTTCTTTGTCTGTTTCTATATCCCACATTTTCTCTATTTTGAATACAACTGGCTCTATATGATGTGGTACTAAAATTTCCATTGTATCTCCAACTTGTAATCTATTTCTTACTTCCATAATTGACTTTTCTTTATTGTATTCCACAACTTTTCCACCAAATTGGTATAACTCATTATATTGGTGTCCATCATATTCTTGTATATCTTGATTTTTTCTATCATTGAAATAAAATGTTGTTAATTCTCTTGTTTTTATTTTTTCAATTTCTTTTAAATATTTATTAACATCATAATGTGATGGATCTTTTTTATAATCATCTATTGCATTTCTATAAACATTTACTATACTTGCAACATAATATTCTGTTTTTAAACGTCCTTCTATTTTTACACTGTCAACTCCCATGTCTATTATTTCTGGAAGTTCTCTTATTAAACATAAATCTTTTGATGAAAATATACTTGTTCCATGTTCGTCCATTTCTATTGGCATATATTGTCCTGGATTATTTCTTTCTTCTGCATATAAATTATATGACCATCTACAGCTTTGTGCACAATCTCCTAAATTAGCACTTCTACAAGCTAAGAAATCACTCAAGAAACATCTTCCAGAATATGCAAAACATATTGCACCATGTACAAATATTTCAATTTCCATTCCTTCTGGTTTATTTGCCATTATATATTTTAATTGTTCTTTATTTAATTCTCTTGCCATTATCATTCTTTTGGCACCATTTTTATACCAGAAATTACATGAGTGTAAGCTTACAAGATTAGCTTGTGTACTTACATTTATTGGAACACTTGGTGCATATTGTTTTAATGTTTCTATTACTCCTCCATCTGCTGCAATTATTCCATCTGGCTTTATTTCTTCTAATTTTTTTGCCATTTCTATTATTTCTGGATATGTTTCATCCCAAGCATATATATTTAATGCTACATATACTTTTTTTCCAATACTATGTGCATATTTTATTGTTTGTATTAAATCATCATCTTGTATTTCTGCTCTTGATCTTAATGATAATGATGCTGTTCCACAATATACTGCATCTGCTCCGTATAAAAATGCTATTTTTGCTTTTTCAAATGATCCTGCTGGTGCTAATAATTCTATTTCTTTCACTTTATTCTTTTCCTTTCTTCTTTCACGATAGCACATTTTGTGCCTAATAATACAGGTTAAATTATACTCTATTTATGGATTATTGTCAACTAAAAAGCCTTAAACACATAAAGTGCTTAAAGCTTATAATTTTACATTATAAATTTTAAATATATAAACAAAACTACCTCTAATATCAATATTGCTGGCATTCCAATTGTAAACTTTAGTTTTTTAGTTTTATGTCTAAATGTGTACATTCCAGAAATTGTTCCAATTCCTCCACCTAATAATGTAATTAAAAATAATGTGTTTTCTGGAATTCTCCATCTCCCTTTTTTTGCTTTTCTTTTATCTGACCACATAACATAAAAACCTATTAAATTTATTATTATTAAATATATTACAAAATTTTTAGTTGTAAATAGATTAAATTCAGCTAAATTTTCCATATTTTATCCTTTTCTATTAAACATTGAACTTAAATACTACTATATCTCCATCTTGCATTACATATTCTTTTCCTTCTTGTCTAACAAGTCCTTTTTCTTTTGCAGCAAGCATTGAGCCTTCTTTCATTAAATCATTATATGATACAACCTCTGCTTTAATAAATCCTCTTTCAAAGTCAGAGTGAATTTTTCCAGCAGCTTGTGGTGCTTTTGTTCCTTTTGTTATTGTCCATGCTCTTACTTCAGTTTCACCAGCTGTAAGGAATGACATTAATCCAAGTAAATCATAGCTTTTCTTTATTAATTTGTCTAATCCTGATTCTTCTAATCCAAGAGCATCTAACATTTCTTTTTTATCTGAATCATCTAGTCCTGATAATTCTTCTTCTATTTTTACACATAGTGGAATTACTTCTGCATGTTCTTTTGCAGCATATTCTTTTACTTGTTTTACCATTTCTTCATCATCTGCTGTTTGAATTTGCTCTTCAGATATATTGGCAATATAAATTATTGGTTTTGATGTTAATAAAAACATATCTTTTACTAATTCTTGTTCATCTTCATTACATTCTACAGCTCTTGCTGGAATTCCGTTATTTAAGTTTTCTTTTAATTTTTCAATTAAGTCTATTTCTGCTTGATATTTTTTATCTGCTTTTAAGTTTTTCTTTGCCTTGTCTAATCTTTTATCAAGTGTTTCTAAATCTGCAAATATTAATTCTAAATTAATTGTTTCTATATCTCTTAATGGATTTACACTTCCATCTACATGTATTACATTTGGATCTTCAAAACATCTTACAACTTGGCAAATTGCGTCTACTTCTCTTATGTGTGATAAAAATTTGTTTCCTAATCCTTCACCTTTGCTTGCTCCTTTTACTAATCCTGCTATATCAACAAATTCTACTATTGCTTTTGTTATTTTGGCTGGATTATACATTTTAGCAAGATTGTCTATTCTCTCGTCAGGTACTGCTACAACTCCTACATTTGGTTCTATTGTACAAAATGGATAGTTTGCACATTCTGCTCCTGCTTTTGTTATACTATTAAACATTGTACTTTTTCCTACATTTGGTAAGCCTACTATTCCTATTTTCATTTTATCACATTTCCTTTTCTTTTTATTTTACACATATTTTATTATAATACCAATTCTTACTTTTGTAAATATTTTTAACAATAAAAGTGACTCTAAGAATTTCTATGTAATGTTAATTATTTAGAAGTTCTATAAGTCACATATTTATTCTGTACAGAAAAAAAGAAGCCCTGACTTTATTATATTCAAGGCTTTTTATCTATTCAGCTTCTTCTGGTGCTTCAACAGGGCAAACACCTGCACATGTTCCACATCCTATACATGCAGATTCATCTATAACAAAACAAGTTTCTCCTTGTGATATACATCCAACAGGACAATTTGCAGCACATGCACCACAGCTTATACATTTATCACATTGTATTCTATATGCCATTACATTCACCACCTTTCACTAATTTTCTTCTTCTATTTTATCTTCTTCTGAATTTTCTTCTTCTATTTTTACATCTTTTATAACTTTTATGTCTTTTACTTCATATCTTTTTTGTTTGAAAATGTCTCCATCTTTTATTCTAACTCTAACTGTTTCTTTTAGTGTTTCAACATTGTCAACTTCTCCAACACCATCTGGAGTCTTTACTATTGCTCCTACATGTGGTAACCTTTTTTCTTTTTCTTCATATACTTCTTGTTCATATTTTAAGCAGCACATTAATCTACCACAATTTCCTGAAATTTTCGTTGGGTTTAATGAAAGATTTTGTTCTTTTGCCATTTTTATTGATACTGTTTCAAAGTCTCCTAAAAATGAACAGCAACATAATTCTCGTCCACAAACTCCATTTCCACCAATTCTTTTTACTTCATCTCTTACACCTATTTGTCTTAGTTCTATTCTTGTCTTATATGTTGCAGCTAAATCTTTAACAAGTTCTCTAAAATCTACTCTTCCATCTGATGTAAATGAAAATAATATTTTACTATTATCAAATTTATATTCTACATCTGTTAAAGTCATGTCTAATTTATATTCTTTAATTTTTTTATTACAATATTCAAATGCTTCTTTTTCTTTCTTTTTTAAGTCTTCTGCATGTTTTAAATCTTTACTTGATGCAAGTCTTAAAACTTTTTTTAATGGTGTGTTTAATTTTTCTTCATCTATCATTCTTCCTGGAATTATTACTTCTGCAATATCTTCACCTTGTGTTGTTTCAACAATAATATATTCACCCTTTTGGACTTCTAGCCATTTAGGATCAAAAAAATATATTTTTCCTAATCTCTTAAATCTAACTCCTACTATTTTTTTCATTCATTACGTCCTTTCTATTTTCGAAATAAATAATTTATATTAAATAATAAATTATCTATGCACATATCATAATTACTATTTGCTTTTAGTCTTTTTTTAGTTTCTTCTACAATATCTATAGCATTTATATATCTTAAATCTTCTTTGCTTAATTTTAACAATAAAACATTCATATATTCTAAAACAGAGTAAATTTCTTCTTTTGCTTTATATATTTCTTCTGACATTTTTACAATATCTATTACATCTTTATTTTTAAAACTTTTTAATATATTTTCAATATTTTCATATAAAGTTTTATTTTCATTTAGTTTTAATGCTTTTCCTATACTACCTTGTGAAAGATTTATTATACTATCATCAATCTCTATTTCAGGATAATTTTGTTTTATATAACCTTTCACTTCAGAAATTTCCAGATTTTCGAAATGTATTCTCGTACATCTTGATTTTATAGTACTTAACATATTATCTTCATTTGAACATATTAATATAATCGTTACATATTCTGGTGGTTCTTCTAATGTTTTTAATAAGCAATTTTGTGCTTCTGATGTCATAGTATCACTATCATCTATTATATATACTTTATTGTCTGATACTATTGGTTTTTCTGCTACTTTTCTTTGCATTTCTCTTATTTGATCTATTTTTACTTTTCCATCTTGTGGTTCTATCATCATAAAATCTGGATTATTGTTAGAATCAAATTCTATACATGCTTTACATCTGCAATTTTCTTCATTTGGTGTTAAACATAGTAATTTTTTGGCAAATTCTAAAGCTATTTTTTTCTTTCCAATTCCTTCTGTTCCCCAAAACAAATAACTATGTGATGTTTTGTTTAATTCTAAGGCTTTTTTCAATATTGTTTTATTTTTTTCATTTCCAATTATTTTTTCAAACAATTTTTATTCCTCCAAATTTAATTTTCACCTTTTATATTCTTATATATTAATTATTTTTATACCTAATTATTATACATTATATTAACATTTTTTTCAAGATTATTTACCATATATTTTAAATGCAGATAGTTTATACTATCTGCATTTGATAATTTGTTATTATACTTTTCCAAATTTATTTAATGGCCAAAATCTAAATAATACTTTTCCTTCTATTTTCTCTAATGGTATACAACCAAATGATCTACAATCTCTACTTCCTGTTCTATTATCTCCTAGACAAAATACACAATTTTCAGGTACTGTAAATCCTGTAAAATTTCCTTCATGTGTTGCATCTTGATGCATATCTGTAACTACCCCTGATTGTAAATAATCTTCTTGTAGCTTTTCTCCATTAATATATACTGCTCCATCTTTTATTTCTACATAATCTCCTGGTAACCCTATTACCCTTTTTATATAACTTGTTTTAGATGTTTCTAACACATAATATGCAAATTTATTCCAAAATCCTTGTGGTTCATTTTCGTATGTTGCAACTGGATTTGTTAAATCTATTTCTTCTTTTGATACCCATGTTTTACTTGGAGCTTCAAAAGTAACTATATCTCCTCTATTGGGAAGTTTTTTTGTTGTTCTTCCTAATCTGCTTAACCACAATCTTTCACCTTCATGCAATGTTGGAAACATTGATGACATTCTTACTTCTGTTGGTGTTCCTATATAATATCTTACTATTAATGCTAGCACTACTGCTATTACAAAACATAATATCCATTCTATTGTTTCTTTTATTATTGATTTACCCATTTTTATCACATTCCTATTCTTTGTTTTCTCACGTTACCTATTTATTATATATTATTTGAATATTTTTTTCAATATTTATCCTATATTTTTCTATATCTTCTACAATCTACTTTTCCCCTTAAGTATTTTGAAATTTTTTCACCTTTTATCAAATTTTCTTTTTGCTGTTTTGTAAGTGTTTTGATTTGATATTCTAATTTACATGCTAATGATTTCTCTTTGCTTTTCCACGCTATTTCTAATTTTTCAGCATTATGTGATTTGGTATATTTTGCACCTCTTTTATCTTTAGTTATATGCTCTTCTATTCTTCTTTCTAAGTTATTTGTCATTCCTGTATAAATTGAATTATCAGAACATCTTATCATATATGTATAATACATTTATTTCATCTCCATTTTATAATAAAAACACCTTAAAATACAGTCCTGTAAATTAAGGTGTTTTATTATACCACTAACTTGTATAAAATGTTATGGTGAGCCAGAAGGGATTCGAACCCCCGACCCTTTGCTTAGAAGGCAAATGCTCTATCCAACTGAGCTACTGACTCATGTTTCTTAACACTTAAATATAATATCACAATTTAAGTATTAAGTCAACATTTTTTCGAAAATTTTTACACATTTTTATTATCTAATTTCAATTTTTTCATTAGTATCATCAGTTGTTACTGATTTAGGTGCTTTTTCTAGCAATTCTGGTTTTTTTAAGTATTTATTCAATTGTTTAAATGATGATGCATAATAATGTCCATCACATATTCTCTCATCGCCAACAAAAGCAATTGTTATGCACTTTTCCTCTTTTATTTCATCATCTTCATAAATATAACTTTTCTTCTTTTTTCCCATAGAGAAAAATAAACTTGTTGTTCCAAAATTATATATATGATGATATATGCTATCAATTCCAAGTGAACCTACATTTGTTAAAAATACACTTGTATGAAATGGGCTTGCCTTAATTACCGCTTTAGGCATAATTCCATGTTTATCTAGAAATTTTAACATCTTTACTGCAAATAATATCAGAAAATTTGGAACTAAATTTAATATTTTTACAAGATTATCTGTTTTATTTGATGTTTGCAAATCTTTATTTTTCTCAATTGTTGCATCAACTTTTTCTTTAATTTCTAATATTGTTTCTGTTCCTTTAAATGGTATTTTTACTACAGTCTCTTGCCCATCATCTGTCAAGCTTTTCTTTATTGAAAGAGATACATATATTGTATCTCTTTGATATGTTGTTCCATTCATTACAAATCTATTTAATTTTGGTCTTTCATTTATTATTCTTACAATTCCTGCATATATAATATTCATATATGACATTCTTATTCCATCTTGTGCCTTCTTATCTATGTATTCATCCATATTACTTAATGGTATATCTTGTTTAAAATATACTTGTGCATCACTTCTGTCAATCATTACAGAAGGTAATATTCTAAAAATTGGTTCTAAATTCTTTACTTTTTTTCCATCGGCTCTATGTCCAAACATCCTTTGCTTCCTTTTCTTAAAAGTCTATGTTTTTGACTAAATTCCTAAAATTTTTGCTTCAACATTAAACATTTTATATTTATTTGTTTTTTCATCTATTTTAAATTCAATTAGTGTATTTTCAAGTGTTTCCTCATTTTGTCTTAAATCTGTTGTAAAATATAATTTTATTTGTGGTATTTCTACTTTATTTGTTACTATTTCTCTAAATGCTTCTGCTGTGTGTTTATCATCTTCACAAATCAAAATTAATTGTGGCATTGAAGAATATCCTGAATCTCCTGGCACAAAGTTTTCATAAAATTCTTTGTACATTGTCATTTTATCAACTAATTTTTTTTGCCAATCTTGTTCTCTTCTTACCGCTTCAAACAAAAATGTTATTGATTTATTATTTTTAGTTAATTTTACAGATCCTCCTGTTGCTTTAAAGGTTTTTCCAGAAATCTTTGCTTGAATCGTTGGTTTTACAACATAGCTATCAAATGCCTTTACTTTTCTAAGATATGCTATAATTGTTTGATTTCCTGCTAATCTCTTTTTTATCATTGCAACTGGTTTTACATTATCTGTTTGTTGCCACTTACATTCTATTTCCTTTGATGTTAACAAATATTTTCCCATCTTTTCAAGACAATATATTCTATATATTCCTTTTCCTTCTTCAGACGTAAAGTAATATCTTGTTAATATTTTTGATTTTACTAATTGATCTAATTTATTATTTAATTTATCTTGTGATTGTGGGTTAATTCCTTTCCATTCAAGCATTTGATAAATTTGTCTTGATGTTATAAATTCAAATTCATTTACTAATTCTAGTATTGCAAAATGAATATCTGTTATATGTCCAATGTTTATTTTATGTATTATTTGATTCATTGATACATATCCATCTTTTCCATCAAATGTTTTTATTTCACCTTCTCTTATAGCAAATGGTGATACTTGTGCTTTTATTTGGCTATCTTCAACCATATTTAATTCCTCCTTTTGCCAAAACACATTTTTGTTTTAGCTTATATACTTTTTATATTTATAATTATATTATCGTTAGTTTTAATTTCTTTTTTTCTGGTTGTATTTTCTTTATACATACATCAACAGATTGACCATATTGTAAATTTTCATTATATTCTGTCATTCCCACTAAATTTGGAGTTATTTCTATAAATACTCCATTTTTATTTTTTTCAGTATCTCTTACTATTCCTTTAACTGTCATTCCTTCTTGAAAATTTTTTACATTTTCTTCCCAAGTTCCTAAACAATCTTTGTATGATAAATTTATTTTACCTGTTTTTTTATCAATGGATTTTACTTTACATTGTATTTCTTGTCCTATCTTTACTCTATCTTTTGGTGATTTTATTCTCACAACAGATAAATCTTCAATAAAAACAAGTCCAGATTTTCCATCTTCCATTTCTACAAAAGCACCATATGGTTGCATTCCACTGACTCTTGCATTTACAATTTGTCCTTCTTTTAATTCCATTATTTCTCCTCTGTATTTTTATATTATTTTCTTATGTAATTTGTATTTCAATTATACAGCTTTTTTTAATATTTTTCAACTGTTTATTTTCCTATTAAGGTTTTTACTTCAAAATCTTTTAGATATCTCCATTTTCCAAGTTCTATATCTTTTACTCCAATATTTCCTATCTTGCTTCTATGTAAAGCTATTACTCTTCTTCCAACAGATTCACACATTCTTCTTACCTGTCTATTTTTCCCTTCATGTATTGTTATTTCTAATCTTGATATATCTTTTTCTTCATCTGTTTTTAAAATTTTTACTTTTGCTGGTCTTGTAGTATAATCATCTATTTTTACACCTTTTCTTAATTGTTCTACTTCCTCATTTTTTATTATGCCTTTTACTGTAACTGTGTATGTTTTTGTTATCTCATGTTTTGGATGTGTTACTTTATATACAAAATCTCCATCATTTGTTAAAATCAAAGCTCCTGATGTATACATATCTAATCTTCCAACAGGTACAACTCTTTCTCTAACTTTTACTAAATCCAACACTTTGTCTCTTCCAAATTGCTCATCAGATGTTGTTACATATCCAATTGGTTTATTTAATAAAATATATACTTTTCTTTCTTCTTGTTTTACATTTTTGCCTTCAAATGTTATTTTGTCTTTTTCAGGATTTACCTTAACACCTAGTTCTGTAATTGTTTTTCCATTTACTTGAACTTTTCCTTGTGTAATATATTCTTCGCATTTTCTTCTTGATGCAATTCCACATTCTGCTAAATATTTTTGAAGTCTCTCTTCCATATTAATTTGCACGATATTAATCATGCTCTCCTTTCTTTTTATGTACTATTTTTATATTTCCTGCATATTATATATTAATTCCTTTTACTTTTCTAAAAGGCTTTATATAGATTTCTCCGGCAAGGTTCTCTTGCCGGTTATTTTATTTCTCTATCTTTTAATTTATCAAGTATATCTTTAAAATATTGTGGTAATTCTGCTTCAAGGCACATATCTTTTTGAGTTATTGGATGTTTAAATTCTAATTTTTGAGCATGTAAACATTGTCCAATAACATCAAATTCATTTTTTCCATTTGAATATGTATAATCACCAACAATAGGATATCCTATATGTGATAAATGTACACGTATTTGATGTGTTCTTCCTGTTTCTATATTTACTTTCAACAATGTGTATTTATCAAATCTTTTTAATACTTTTATATGTGTTATTGCATTTTTACCATTTTTATTAACAGCCATCTTTTTTCTATCTGATGTACTTCTTCCAATTGGCATATCTATTGTTGCTTCATTTTCTTTAAAAACACCTCTAACAAGCGCAATATATGTTTTCTTTACTTCATGATTTTTTATTTGTTCACTCATTTTTACATGTGCATTATCATTTTTAGCAACAATTAATAATCCTGATGTATCTTTATCTATTCTATGTACTATACCTGGTCTTATTTCTCCACCAATTCCAGACAAACTATCTTTACATATTGCCATAATAGCATTTACTAATGTTCCATCTGGATTACCATTTGCGGGATGTACCACCATTCCTTTAGGCTTATTTACAACTATAATATCACTATCTTCATATATAATTTCAATTGGGATATTTTGTGCTTTTAGTTCTATTTGTTTTGGTTCTGGTATTTCAACTGATATTTTATCATTTTCTTGAATTTTATATGATACTTTTGCATTTTTTCCATTAACTAATATATTTCCATCTTCAATTAATCTTTGTGCAGATGTTCTAGTTATATCTGTATCAACACTTGATATATATGTATCTAAACGTTTTCCTTTTTCTTCTTGGCTAACTATATATTCTTTCATTTTGTTTCCTCTTTTTCTTTTACTTCACTTAAAAATTTTGTTTCTACATATAATTTATCTGCAACTGCTTGTACAACATTTTTTAACAAATATTGTTCTTCTGTCATTCTGTCTATATGTGGAAACTCTTTACGTATAAATACATTTTTTATTGATATTTCCAAATTTGCACAAAATCTATTATATGCTTTACTTAACTCAAAATACTTAGTTGTTTCAGATATTAATTTTCCAATATCTCCTATGCTATATACTTGTTTTAAAATACATATTACCATTAAATATGCAATATGTGTTTTGCCATACTTTTTCTTTTCTGGTGCTGGCATTATTCCTTGTTTGACATAATTATTTATCATTGTTTTAGTTATTATTTTATCATCATCATTTGAACTCAATATTCCTAAATATTTTTCTAGATAATTTACTACTTGATCTAAATATAAATCAATTTCTGGTAATTCATTCCATCTTGGTAAATGATGTTTTATTATTTTTTCAATTCTCTCTTCATTATTTTGCATCTTTTATCACATTCTTTCTTTAATATACAATTATTTAACTCTCTAATTATCTAATTTTTCTCTTTTGCATATTATAAGAAATTTTAGCAACAAAACTAGCAGGTGCTAATTTTGCTCCAATTCTTGCTAATTTTATTTTCCAACCTGGAACAATATAAAATTTTCCTTTAAAAAATTTATTTATAGCATATTTTGCAACATATTCACTACTCAAACCTTTTAATGCAAATTCAACATCTGCAACTTTATTAAAGTTTGTATCTACTGGTCCTGGGCACAAAATACTAATTTGTACTTTTGATTTTTTTCTTCTTAGTTCTTCTCTAATTGATTCTGAAAATCTTACTACATAATTTTTTGTTGAATAATATGTTGTCATAAGTGGTCCTGGCATAAATCCAGCAATTGATGCTACATTTAATATTTTTCCACTATCTTTTTTTATCATTTCTTTTAAATATAATTTTGTTAAAATATGATATGCTATTATATTTGTATGAATCATTTGAATATCTTTATCTAAACTTGTTTCTTCAAAATGTCCACAATCTCCAAATCCAGCATTATTTATTAATATATCTATATCCTTATTTTCTTCATATATTTTTTTACAATTCTCTTCATTTGATATATCCATAACAACAATTTTTGTTTCTGTTTTTAATTGTTTTTTTACTTCTTCTAGTTTTTTTTCATCTCTTGCAACTAATATCAAGTCATATCCCTTTTGGCTTAATATTTTTGCCATATCTCTTCCCATTCCTGAAGAAGCTCCTGTTATTAATGCCTTCATTTATATCTTCCTTTCATAAAATAAATTATTTTTAATTTAAAAACCTCTTGAAAATGTTTCAACTATAGTATCTACTAAAAGTTTTATTATAACATTATTATTATATAAATTTATAAAAAACTTTCTTGTAAATGGTACTATTGCTAGTACAAGTCCAATCCCAATCAAAATCGCAATATATATTACAATTTTCTTTATTTTTTCAAGTGAAATCTTTGTTTTTTTTCTTTCATATCTCATTTGTGGCTGTTTTGTAGCCTTTTTTATTTGTTCATAATATCTTTGCATAATAGACATTTCTTCTAATCGTTCCTGATTTTGGCTCATTTCTCTTTGATTAGCTACTCTTTTTAAATCTTTTTTTAGTCTATTATTTTCTTGAATTATTCTATTATATTCTTCTATAGATACACTTTGTCTCTTTATTTTTTCGTCGTATTCTCTTCTTTTAAAATCATTTGATAATATTTCATAAGCTTCATTTATTTGGCGCATTTTATCTTGGCAATTACTATTATTTTGTAAGTCTGGATGATATTTTTTTGCAAGTGTTTTATATGCTTTTTCGATTACTTCTTCTGAAGCATTTTTATCTACTTCTAATATTTCATAATAATTTTTCATACTTCATTATGCTGGCTTTTCTTTTGTTTTTATATTTACCTTTGCCTGCATCTCCTCCATCTTGTTCTATTTTACATTAAATCAAGAAAATAAGCAAGTATTTATTACTTAAGAGAAAAAAAGAATTGGTGGTAGTTTCCAATTCTTTCACATATATATTTTTTATCTATCTTATATAATTTTTATCATCTGCATATGGAATATCTTCCTTTGAAAACTCCCATGGTTTGTCAGATGTAAGTTTTCTCCATAAAGATGCATATGGTTCTAATGTAAACTCTTCTGTTAAACTGTTTAAATCAATATCTGGTAATAATTCTAATGGATCTATTGTATATGCTAATCCTGTTTCTTCTGTATTAGATTTTCTTATTTCCAAATGAAGATGTGGCACTCTTGAACCACCACTTGAACCTGTTTTTCCTATTATATCAGTTGTTGTTACTTTATCTCCTGGCTTTACTAAAATTTCTCTTAAATGTCCATATACAACTCTTCTACCATCATCATTTAATATTTCAACTTTATTTCCATATCCATCATTAAATGCATCAAAACCTTCTGTGGTTGTTCCATCAAATTCTGCTAACAATACTGTTCCAGAAGTTATAGGATGTACTTCTGTTCCTATATCTGCTGTTATATCAAACCCTGAATGTGCTCTCTCTTTAAATAACACATAATGATTTTTTCTTATTCCCCATTTATCATGTTCTGCCACTTTGTATTTTGGCTTAATTGGCCATATATATTTACTATCTTTCATTTTTCTTCAATCCTTTCCTATGTACATTTTATTGTTGTAGTCCTTGCTGACTATTTTCAACTTTTTGAATTCTTTGTTTTAGCCTTAATACTTTTCTTTCTTTTTCAGGAATAAATTTATGATTTATTCCTTTTAATTTACCATCAATTGTTTTGGCTTTAACCAATCTCTTTTTTTCTTTTTCTTCATATTCTAATTGTTCTTGTAAAATTTGCAATTGTCTTGAAGCTGGTATATTTTTGTTATTTGGATTATATCCATAAAGAACTGCAATTTTATCATACATGTCTGTTAAATATTCCATTGCCTTCTCTCTTGGAATTCTACATATATGTACTTCTCTATCTCTTCCTTGTCTACGATTTACATATAAACTATCTTTTAATCCAAAAAATTCTGAGACATATTTTGATGATAAATTATCTCTATGTAATGTTGAGCATAAAAATATTTCTTTATTTTGTGGATTCTTAAAAAATTGTTCTATATGTTTTTGAATTCCATTGTATAATATTATCCTTGCTAATCCAACACTTCTATTATGCGGATTTGTTAAATATGTATCTAATTCTACTGCATTTCCTGTATTTGCTGTATAATATTGTGTTTCATCAAATTCTGGCTCTTCATGAATTTTTAATTTTCCCTTATGCATTAATTCTGCATATTCTTTTTCTTCTTCCATAAAAGTTTCATAGTCTTGAATTTCAGAACTTTCTTCTCCATTCCTTTTTCCAAACTCTGCTTCAATATCTTCAAGTGTTATCCAGTAAAACATTTCATATTTTTTTGCAATTTCTTTTCCATAATTTTGTATAATATATTCTGACATATATCTATTAAGATTTTCTCTTAGTTCACTTTTTTCATGATATTCATTTTGCTCTAATTCTTGTTGTAAATATCCATATAAAGAATTCTCTGTACTTCTTCCAGATTGTCTTAATATTCTTCTTTTTGCATATTCAAATGCTTTTATTTTTATAATATAAATATTTCTTAAATCTTTCTTGTAATCTCTATCTGATAAATATTGTGATTTTACATATTGCTTATATTTTTCACCATATTTAAAATATTTCGTAATATCATTATATGTAAATGGACTTTGTCCTTGTGTTACATATGTTGCAGCTTCAACTTTATCATTTTCATCTGTTGCAACAATTACTGAATTTTCATTTGAATGTACATATTCTGATATTCCTTCTCTTCCTGTGTCAAATAATTGACCTTCTCTTCCTTCTTTTTTCATTGCTTCTAGACTTATTTGCTCTAGTTCTACTATTTGGTCTAGATATTTTTCTTCATTATCTTTCGTAAGTTCAACTATTTTAATCATATTTTTGCACCTCTTAGGGGTATAATAAGCCACAAAATATAATTATATCTTGTTAAGCTAATATTTACTTTTTTATAAATCATAAAAGCCTTTGTAAAAAGGCTCTTTCTAAAATATATACTTGTCTTTTGTAATTATTCTTTATTTATGAAATTTATTTAAAAATGTTCCAACAAAATGTACAATTGGTGTTGAATTATTATTTGCAACTTCTTTTCCCAAGGCTTTTCCACCTACTGTTAATGATGCAACCATAGCACTTATTACAAATTGTAAGTTCACTCCAAATTTTTCTGTTATTTTTGATGCAATCATTGCACTTATAGCTCCACTTAGTACTCCACATATATCTCCTATTACGTCTGCACATATATTTGCAACTCTTGCTGAATTTTTTATTAATTTAATAGATGTTTTTGCACCTTTTACTTTTTTTGTTGCTTTTGCATGAAACTCTTCTTCATTAGCAACTGTTACTGCAACTCCTATTATATCAAATCCTATTCCTATTGCAATAACTAATATTAATATAAATATTGATGCTCCTAAATTTAAGTTAGATACTCCATTTGTTGATACATATGAAAAACATATTGATAACACAAATGTTATTATAAATACTTCTATAAACCACTTGAGCTTCGAGTGATCTTTTCCTTTTGAATTTTTACTCATTTTTTATTTTTTTCATTCTCCTTAATAATTGTTTTTATAAAAAAGGTGAAGATGGTAAAACCTAAGTAAATTTTACGGTTTAGGTCTAGTTGAATTTCTCTATTCTTTACTATGTATTACTACATAGCTGTTTCCATTTAAAAGAACATTCACATATTGCAGTGAACACTAGATCACCACTTAAATCCGTACCTTAATCCTCAGATTTCTATGCTTCTTGCCTGAAGCAAACATTCTAGAAGTTTTCCTTGACATGTCTAATATTATTACTAGTCTCTTTTGCAAGTGTAATTTCATAAATGTTACTTAATCCCAATACCCTCACTCAAGACAGGCTACTCTATGTATTTTGTGTCTTGGCACTCACCATAGGTTTACTTAAATGATTTCTAAGCCTCAACGAAACAGGGGATTCTATATATGCCATTATATATTACCCGTGCCTCTTACCTTCCTGAAAACACACAAAACTGGCATTTCGCGCACAAACAAGAAGCTTCATGTATGCCCTTTAGTGGATTTTTAGCCCCACCCTCATAATAAATGACACGACTAGAATAATGCACCATCAATTGTTATTATATCATATTCTTTTTTTAGTTTCAAGTGAATTTTTTGTGAATTTACATACTATTAAACTCATATCATCTTTTGTAACACCATAACTATTATCAACAGCCTCATTTAAAATTAAATCAGCTATTTTTTGTACACTTGTTGTTTCTATATCCTCTAACAAATATTTAACCCATAATTCCTTATTTTTATATTCAACATTTGCATCAAGAATTCCATCACTACACATTACAAAAATATCTTGATTTTCTATATCTTTATCATATGTAGTTAAATTAATATCTTTCAATATTCCTGCTGGTAAGCTTAATGATTTTATTATATGAACACTATTACCATTTTTTACATATGTTGGACATGCCCCATTTTTTATAAATTCTACTTTTCCATTAAATAAATCTATTATCATAATGTCTAATGTTGCAAATATTTCTTCATTTGCATTCATTATTGTTGTATTTATTAAATCTATTGATGTGTTTTTATCAAATCCAGACATTAATAATCTTTCTAGCATTTTTATTGCTATTTGGCTACTTTTTCTTGCTTCAGGTCCTGACCCCATTCCATCACTTATTGCCATAAGATATTTTCCATCATTTAATCTAATTTGTAATATGCTATCTCCTGAAACAGGACTACCATTTTTTATTTTTGAGTCTTGTCCTATTTGCAATAAATATTTATCTGATGACATATAGCAAAATACTCTTTTTCCTTGTTTATTTAATCTTTTGGTTTTTACTTCATTAATCATTAATTTTTCATCTAAATTTTTCTCTAATACTGCTTGAATTTTTTCAATATCTTTATTTTCACTAATTTTGCTATCTTCTGTTAAATATAATTCAATATATGTTCTTTTTTCTTTTGTAGTAATTTCTAAATTTTCAACAAAAATGCCTTTAATTTCTAGCATATCTATAATTTTCTTTTTTTGGTCAATATATGTATCTTTAGTATTATTTTCTTTTTCTATTTTCACAGCAATACTAGAAATTGCTTTTGAAACTCCATCTAATTGTGCTTGTACATTTTTTTTATTTGATTTTACTTTTTCTTCCCAAATAAAATCTTTTTTACTCGTTTTATATGCAAAATTAATTGCTTTTACTATTTGTTCTATTTCTTTTTTTATTTTTTTATTATCTAGTGTAACTATATAATTATCAAATTTTGCAAATACATTTATTAAATCTTTAGCTGTCATTTCTTGTTTATCAATTAAAACTTCAAATATTTCATCTACAATTCCATTTTTTGTATTTGATATATCATCATATAACAGATTATCTTCTAATCCATCTAAATTATTTAATAATTCTGTTATAAATGTATTTTTGTTTTTCTTTTTTGCTTCTTCTGCTGTACTATCTAGTTCGTAAGTATCTGCAATGTCTTTAATTGTTTCAGAGACCATATTTAATTGATTAACTGTTTCTTCACCTTGTGATAATCTATTATTTTTAAATGATGGGAAATAATTTTCTTTTGGATTTAATTCTTCTATATCTATTCCAACCCAATTTGGAACTGCTAATAATCCAATTGCTGCAACTAAAATTTCTTTAAACATTGCAAAATTGCTTGTATCACCTTTTGCAACATATATTAAAATTCCATTTCCTATTACAAATCCTGCAACTACACCAATTTTTCCATATTTATTAAATAATCCTGCTATCATTCCCGCAACAGCATATTCAGCCACTATTATTGGATCATTTTGAGCAATAATTCCTAATGTAACTCCAATTGTAACTCCTGCTGTTGTTCCTATTAGTACACCATTTCTCCATCCAAGTAGCAATACCATAAATATACTTAATATATTTCTTATAGATAATCCAAATATTGATAAATTTCCAAATGCAGAACATGCTATTGATACTAAAAGACTTGCTCCTATAATTTCTTCAATTGAAAATGCTCTTCTATCTGTAATTTCTTGAATTACTACTAAAGAATTTACAAAAATTTTATAAAATATAACAGAAAGCACAGCTAAAGTTATATGTAATAATAAATCTCCTATTGTAAATTTAGTTAGTATAAGTTTTGCAACCATAACTAAAATAATACTAAAAAATATGTGTTTTGAAATTTGCATTTGTTCATCTTTATATTCATCATTTTCCTTTGGTGGCTTTATGCACATTGTTATTAATAGCATCAAAATTATTAATATATAATTTAAAGCTCCAATTGTTCCAACTCCAACAATATTACCTATTAATCCAACAATTAATACTACTATTGCAGGTACTTTACTAGATAAACATGCACCAACCATTGCGATACTAAATGGTGATACATCTTGTCCCATTCCTACCATAGATACCATAAATGCTAATACATATATTATAATATTTTTAACACTAAATAGATTTTTTATTAATTCTTTATTATCTTTTAACATCCTTTAACACCTCATGTAACATTTTAATACTTGTCTTATGTGTTTTTTGTCTTTTCTTGTAGACAAATACAAAAAATTTTCTTACATTTTGTGATATATTATCTTATTTTTTTAACAAATATATTATATTAATAATATTAATTATAAAACTTGCAAATAGTAACATTACTACTAAAATATTATTATTTGTATTTTTTTCTATATTCATTTCTTTATATAAAATATCAAATTTATTTTTTGTATCAAAATATATATTATCTAGCTCTAAAATATCTTTTAAATGTTGATAAAAAATCGAACCAGTGTCATCATCTGTAACTTCATTTATCCATAATTTTTTTGTAAATCTTATGAATTCTTTTCTTGTTTTGTTTATATTTATTCCTTGTCTAAATTTCAAATTTATCTTTTTTAAATACAATTTTGTATATATTGCTAATATATATGTGTAAAAGTATTGTTCTTCAAAATCACTTGGAAATATTGTATAATTGTTTATATCACAACTTGATGAAAATAATGTTACACTTTGTTTTGTTACACCTAATTTTGCATATTTCCATCTTGAAATTATTTTCATTTCTTCTTTTGAATAATTTACACTATTATCATTTGGTAATATATTTAAAAATTTAAAATATTGATCTTTTATTTTATCAAATTCATTTATATTATTCCAACCATTTTCGTCAATACATGCATATGAATATGTTAATGCTCTTTCTGTATCTATGTCTAGTTTCATTGATTCTGTGACTGGTCCTGTTATTTTTTCTACAAACTCTTTAAAATACATTACATCACTGAAGCAATCTGTTTGAATTCTAATTTTGTCATAATTTTTCATGTTAGAGAATTCTTGATTTATATCTCTAAATTTATAGTTAAAATTTAATAAATCTGAAAATTTGTCACTATCTTCTATATTTGTTTTTACACACAAAAAACAAATTCCTGTATTAAAACATATAATTTCAACTTTTGGTATTTTAAAAAATATACCATTTTTTTCTTGTACTTTTCCTTGAATATCTCTTGGTATTGTATATTCAAACATTGTACAACCATTTCTTGCAAGAATTGCCGCTTTTGTTTCAAGTGGCAATTCTTCTAATTGTTTAATCTTATTTTTACTATAATTAAATGTTCCAAACATATACTCTCTAGTTCTATGTGAGAAAAATGAATATATGTCCATATCTTTATCTTTTTTAAATATTCTTAATTCACAATTTTTATCTTTTAATAATTTCATTAAATATTTTAAATATTTACTTTCTTTTATAACATAAGGATAAATAAAATATGTATATTCGTATTTCGTTTTTAACTCCATCTTTTGTTCCCTCTTTCTAAATTATTATTTATCACAATAATAATTTACTCCTATTTCTTCTCCTAAATACCATTTTCCTATAAAGTCAATTTTTAAATTATTTTCTAAATTATATTTTGGTTCTATTATTGTTTTTCCGTTTTTGTCTATTGATCCCCATAATCCATCTTTTTTTACTGAAACAAAGCCATAAGAATTTTGTTCTGTTGCATCATCATAAATATAGTCTACTACAACATTTCCTTTTTTGTCTACATATCCATATTTCCCATTTTCTTTTTTCAAAAATAATGTATTGTTTGGTAATGCTTCTTGACTTGTAATTTCTTCTAAATTCAAATTGTAATACTTATAATCACTATCAACTCTCATTCTTAGATATTTATCATTTACATTTAGTTCTACTAGAACTCCATTTAATTTTTTTTCATATTTATCATTAATTATTGTTGTTTTATAATTTTCGTCTTCTGCTAAAAATAAATTTGCTTTTTCATTATAAATAATTCCTGTATATTCAAATGGAACTTTTTCTTCTTCTTTTTCATCTATGATTCCATATTTTTCATCTTTTTTTGCTATATAAATTCCTTCTTTTGCTTCTTTTAAATCTTTATATTTTGCTTCTATTAATATATCTCCAGATGTTGTCATTTCTCCATATAAATCTTTTTGAGTAAATATAATTCCTCTTTTTGTACTTGATTTTATATCATCAAATCCTTTATCAATTAATGTTTCTCCTGCTTGATTGATTATTTTTTCTTCTCCGTCTTCTACAACATAGTAGTTATCACCTAAATACACTTGTTTTATTTCATTATATTTATTTTCTAATATTTGTATTTTTGTTGTGCTTACTATTCCACATTTTCCATTTTCATCTGTTGTTATATATCCTTCTTTGTATGTTGTTCCTAGATTTTTTATATCAGAATATTTTACATCTATTAAAATTGTTCCGGCATTATTTGCAAGTCCTACATATCCATCTTTTCTTATTAATAAACTGTTTTCTATTCCTTTCATTGCACTAATTTCATCATATTCACAGTCTAATAATTTTTTACCATTTAAATCAATTAATCCATATTTTCCATTTTGCATTACTTTTAGTACATTTTTTTCATACCATATATTATCATTCTCGTCTATATTTTCTAGTACTTGGATTTGATCATATTGTGTAAATATTTCTTCATTTTTTCTGTTTAATGCTTTCGTTTTATATGTTCCGTCTTCTTCGTTTATATCATATGTACATATGAATACATCTTTTGTTTTGTCTGGTATTACTATCATTTCTTGATATGATGGATTTATTACTGTTTCTCCATCTTGATTTATTACTCCCCATTTATCTGCTGAAAATGCTGTAAAGTATTCATATTCTTTATTTAGTTTCTCTCTTTGCGCAAATACATTTTTAATTATCATTACTACCATTGCTATTACAATGATTGCAATAATTACAGCAAATACTTTTTGGTAATTTAACTTACCTTCAGTTTCATATCTTCTTCCTCTACTCATATATAACATCCTTTCATATTTATATTTTGCTTATTATTATCTATTTTTAATGCCTATAATATATCATAATTTGGTGGAGATTACAAGATTTTATGTAATAAAAAAAGAACTATAATTTTTATATTATAGTTCTTTAAATATATATATTAAACAGCTTTTTGATTTTCTGTTTCTTCTTTGTTTTCATTTCCTTCTTCATTTATTACTTCTAAGCTACATACAGAAACTTCATATGCAGTTTTTGTTTCAACTGTTCCATCTTCATGTTTCTTTTCATATTGTCTTGATTGAACTCTACCTATAATTTTTACTTGTGTTCCCACTTCTATGTTTTGGCAAAATCTTGCATTTCTTCCCCAAGCAATTGTTGGAATATAATCTGATTTATTATATGCTCTGTTTACTGCTAATAATAAATCTGCAATTTCTCTTCCAAATGGTGTTTGTCTGTAAATAGGTTTTTTACAAACAAATCCGATAAGTACTACTTCGTTTGTCATTTCTTCTTTTTTTGCTATTTCTCCATCTTCGCCTTCAACTTCAACTTCTTGTTCTTCATTTTCTGGTAATTCTTGAACATCTTTAGCAAAAACTGTTAAGATTAATTTGTTTCTTTCATTTTCAAAGCTGTTGTATGATCTAAATTGTCCTTTTATTAATAATTTCTTTCCTTCTGTTAATGTCTCATCTGTTATTAGTCTTTCTGAAATTGTTATTGGAATAATGTCTGCGTTTCCACTTAAACGTGCTATAGATAATGAAAATCTATAAAATTTCTCCCCATAAATTTCATGGCTAAATTCTTTTTCGCCTGTAACCTTTCCTACTAATGTTAAGTAGTTGTTTTCTAAATAATTTGTATCCAATTTTATTTCCTCCCTATCTTTTTTTATTTTATCAATTGTAAATTACCATCTTGCGTTTTTTTATTTTAAAATTTTCTACATTTCTTATTATACTACACATTTTTGGTTTTGTCTACATAAAAAGTTAATATTTTGAAATTTTTTTTGAATTTTTATTCATTTTTAGGCATTTTTGACAGTTTTTTTATAAATTATGGGCTATTTTATAGCTCTTTTATTAAAAAATTTATAATTTCATTATATATTGATGACTTTTTATTTTGTTCTATTTCTATTTTTTTCTCTTGATTTTCTATTATATCTCCATTTAATTTTTCTATTTCTCTTTGTACACTAATTATTATGTAGTTTTCTTTTACACTTGATATCATTATTGTTGATTTTGAATTAAATCCAAATGTTATAATTTTTATTAGTATATTTTCAGGTATTTTTATTTTTTCATCAGAATTTATCAGAATATATTTGGTCTTATTTATTATTTCTCTCATAAATTTGTATTCTTCTTCTGTTAAATTTATGTCTTTGTTATAAATTATCTCATCAAATTTTATATTTTTTAAATTCTTTATACTTTCGCTGTTTAATTCAATTAGCTCATAATTTTCTCCTAGTTTTCTTTTTATGTCTTTAATATCTTTTTTTCTAGCAACAATTCCAATTAATGGCATGTATCTTCTCCTTTTTCCATTTATATGCATATTTTACCCAATAAAAATATTAATATTCTTATTTTTAGATATTTGTCTTTATTTGCATTCCATTATTATCAATTACATAATTATCTTTATATATCAATTCTGATACTGTTAATAATTCAAATCCTTGTGATTTAATATTTTTTATTAATCCATCTAAACTATCTGCAGTATTTTTGGTTCCATTATGACTTAATATTATACTACCATTTGATATTTTGTTTCTTATTCTTTTCCACATATCATCACCAGTTAATCCTTTATAATCTAATGTATCTAAATTCCATTGAATTGGATAATATCCATTATTTTTTGCTGTTCTTATTACTATATCATTATATTCTCCATATGGCGGTCTATATAATTCCACTTTTTTATTTGTAATCTTTTCAATTTTATTTACACTTAATTTTATCTCTTCTAAATTTTTTTCTGATGATAATTTATTTACATGTGGATGTGTATTACTATGTGTTCCAATTTCATGACCCGCTTCTGCAATCCTTTTTACTGCCTCTGGATATTTGTCTACCCATTCTCCTACCAAAAAAAATGTAATTTTTACATTATTTTTTTGTAATGTTTCTAATATTTTATCAATATCATCTGCATTCCAAGCACAATTCATTGTAAATGCAACCTTTTTTTCATCTGTTTGAACATTATAAATTGGCAATTCTTTTTCTTGTGATGATGTTTGAATTGTTTCAACTTTTCTTACATTTGCAATTGTTATTAATACCGCTACTGTTAACACAGATACTATATATGTTTGAATTTTTTCTTTATTAAATACCAAAAACATAAAATAACCTCCTGAGTCTGATATTTAATTTTATTCATTATTTTACTTTTTATTCATGTATGACTATTACATATGTTTTATTCTTTACATTTTTTATTATATTTTGTTCTGTAACAACCTTTATATATTGATTTTTAGCCTAAAATACGTTATAATAAGTACATTAACTTGCAAATGCAAGAATAAAAAAGGAGAAAAGATATGGAAAATAGTTATGTAAGCAGACTTATAGAAAACCAAACCATTTGCACAATGAATGGTAAGCGCTACATTATCACTGATCGGATGGGTGCTTGGAATAAGCAAAGTGTAGTCCTTACATGGGAAGGATGGCAAATAACTAGTAATAGCAATTTTGTATCAATAACACCTGATGAGGTAGAAGTTCTCTTTACAAAAGGTTTAATAAGAAACGTTGCTCGTGGTGAAAATGGAAAGCTTTATGAAAAAACTACTTTTTTAGATGGAAGAGATTTTGCTGGAGCAATTGTATGTGGAATTTTAGCACCAAGTACTCAAGCAAATTTACGTCCGGAAATTTGTGACTATGCTAAGAAAATGGGATATATTACTGATATAATGACACCCGTTAAGATGTTCAGTGGTACAAAATCACTGATTTTTAACACTGATGGAACCTATAGTATCCTTTTTGTTTGGAATGATAGTGTTTTGAAGAAAATTAATCAAGAATTACTTCATAATTTTACGAAAAACTTCTTTCGCAATTATTCAGTTGAAGTCAAAAATAATGGAATATTAATGTTAAATCTTTCAGAAGATTTTGCTTTTTCTAGAAAAAGTATTGATATTTTCAGAGTATATGACATTCAATTATTCTATCTTAACCCCAAATTTGATAAAAAACTTCTTCTTCGAGCAATCATGCAAAGAGCATTTATCTCATTCCCTTACAATATATTGAAAAGAAATCAATTTGAAAAATTGGGAAACACTACGATTCCTGAGAATAAGAAAGAACATCTTAAATTCAATCAATTTGGAAAATGTAAGCTGAATTGTGGAAAAGTGTTTTATAATAGCGAATTGAAGCGTTACTTATATAAAATCACAATTCCATATACTGAATGGATTCGAGAGCTTATGATTGATACTGAAAAAGTATTAAAATCGAAATATTGTGAGAATGTATGTGTAAGTTTTTCCGGATTCAATCAGACTATCGAAATTTATTGTAATGGTAACGACATTGGCTTAGACGTTGAACGTGAGTTAATTAGCCTTGACTATGCAATGACATTTTTATGGGATGAAAGTAAGGGATTATTTAACTACTATCAATTCTATACTTCTATTCTCTCTCTATTGGAGGCTGATTCCAGTGGACAATTCAGGGATGAATATTTTTCATATCTAAAAACGTTGAAGCATTTACTTCCTGAAAAATTGTAATACATTAAACTTCAAAAAGGAACTATTACCATAATTGGTACTAGTTCCTTTTTGAGTATATAAATTTTTTTTGACTAAAAATTATTTTAATACATAATATATTAATATTATATCTCAGTTTCTATTATCTCACAATTATTCATTGAAATTTCTGCTAAATTTTGACTTTCTGGCATACCATAAAGATGTGCTTTTATAACTTTTGCAATTCCTCCATGAGCTACAATTAATACACTTTTATCATGATATTTTTCTTTTATATCATCAAAAAATTCATCGATTCTTTTTTCAAAATCATGTAAATTTTCTCCATTTGGAATGTTATAATTTAACTTATAATCCCAAATATTATTTTCCATTTCTTCTGTTACATCTCTTCCTTCATAATCCCCTAATTTTCTTTCTCTTATTCTTTCATCTGTAATAATTGGTATATCTCTTCCTTCATTTATTATTTCAGCTGTTTGTTTTGCTCTTTTCATTGGAGAACAAATTACAAGATCATATTTTACATTTTCAAGTTCTTTTTTTGTATTATAAGCTTGACTTACACCTGTTTCATTTAATTCTTTTTCTGTTCCTCCACCTTGCATTTTTTTGGCTAAATTTAAGTCTGTTTGTCCATGTCTTACATAATAAATTTTCATACCAATCATTCCTCCTATATTAATTATTAATATTATATCCAATTTTATATTTTTTTCAACATTTTCATATTTATAATTATAAAAATATTTTCTGAATAACAAAAAAAGTTTGACATATACTAGAAAAAGTAGTATACTATATTTAACAACTCGAGTGACATTGTTAGTCATACGAGAATCATGATATGAATGAGATATGCTGATCACATATCTCTTTTTTTATTTTCTAAACTTCTAATAAATATTTTCCTTAAAAAATCATATAGTATAGAACAAAGCGATGTAGTCGCCCTTTGTTCTCGCCCGATTTGAGTTTTCGACTAAAAGAAGAAAATCTCAAAGGGCTAGCGTTTGTAGTTTTTATATACTAGGAAGTTCAGAGAACTTTCCTAGTATATAAAAAGAGCAGCTGATCAGACTGCTCCAAAATAGACTTTGTAATCTATTTTTCATTGTTTTTTTGATTATTTTCACTTGAATTATCTTTTAATATTTCTTGTATTAATAACCAAATTAAGTCATAAGACGTCATGATATGAATTCCTCCTTTCCTAGATTTCCTCTGTAAAAGGATTGGAGTAATTATATCTTAAAAACTACTAAAATACAATATATATTAAACTTTTATTTATTCAATTTTTGTCTTACATATTCATACATAACAACACCTGCTGCAACAGATGCATTAAGGCTCTCAGTTCTACCCAACATTGGAATTTTTGCTTTTTCATCTGCCATATCTTGAATTTCTTTTGAAACTCCATTTGCTTCATTTCCGATAACTATAATCTTTTTATTAAAATCTATATCATAAATACTATTTTTTGTTTGTAAAGATGTTACCATTAATTTAAAATGATGTTTTCTCATTTCTTTTATTGCCTGCGCTAGATTTTCAACTTCTATTATTTTTATTCTAAATATAGCTCCCATTGTTGAACGAACAACTTTAGAATTAAAAGCATCTGCAGTTCCTTTTGACACTATAATTTGATTTAATCCAATACTATCAACTGTTCTTAAAATTGTCCCTAAATTGCCTGGATCTTGCACATCATCTAATACAACTATTATATCTTGTGAATAATCTATTTGTGCCTCTTGTGCATTTTTCTCTATTATTGCCATTATTCCTTGTGGATTTGTAACTTGTGTTATTATATTAAAAATTTTATCTGAAACAGATATACATTCATATTTTGCAATTTCAAGCATTATATGTGTTGGAATTTCATATGTTCTTGTTGTATCTTCACATACAATTATTTGTTTTATTTTTGCATTTTCTTTTACTGCTTCTTCAACAAGTTTTACACCTTCAACAAGATATTCATTACTTTCATCACGATATTTTTTATCTTTTAATTTTCTAATATGTTTTATTAATTCATTATCTTTACTTGTTATTGTTTGCATTTCTTCTCCTTTCTAAAAAAATTATTTATTTTCTTTTATTCTAAAATCATCTATTGTTTTCAAAAATTCTTCTACTTCTTTTAACATCTTCATTCCTGTTGCATTTTGTAGAACATATGTAATTTGTGGTTTTAAACCTTGTGAAAATTTTATTCTATTTCTATAATTTTTTGCTAATTCATTTACATCTATGTTAAATTCACCTAATTCAAATGTAAATACTGCAAAACTATGTTTTCCCTGAACTTTACTTATATTAAGTTTTTTACATAATATTTTTATTCTTGCAATTTCAATTAAATTTTCTATTTCACTTGGCATATTTCCAAATCTATCAATCATTTCATCAATTACATTTTGTATATCTTCTTCATTTTTACATAATGCAATATCTTGATATATTTCAATTTTTTGACTTGAATCTGATATATATTCATCTGGAATATAACATGTCGCATCTAAATCTATTTGAACATCTATTTCTGGTTTTACTTCTTCACCTTGCATTTCTTTTACTACTTCATCTAATAAGTTACAATATGTATCATATCCAACTTGTTCTAGATGTCCACTTTGTATTTCTCCAAGTAGACTTCCTGCTCCTCTTATTTCTAAGTCTCTCATTGCAATTTTAAATCCTGAACCAAACTCAGTAAATTCTTTTATTGCTTTTAATCTTTTATCTGCAATTTCTGATAATAACTTATCTCTTTTATATGTGATATAAGCATATCCCTGTCTATCAGATCTTCCTACTCTTCCCCTTATTTGGTATAATTGTGCTAATCCCATTCTGTCTGCATTTTCAACAATTATTGTATTTGCATTTGGAATATCTATTCCAGATTCTAATATTGTTGTACATACTAATACATTTGTCTTTCCTTCGATAAATTCTTCCATTATATTCTCAATTTCATGTCCTGTCATTTGTCCATGTGCATATACAACTTTTGCTTCTGGTACAAGATTTGATATTTCATCTGCTTTTTGAATTATTCTTTCCACATTATTAAATAGATAAAATACTTGACCATTTCTTTCTAGTTCTCTTGTTATAGCTTCTTTTATAACTTCTTGATCATATTCTAATACATATGTTTGAACAGGCTTTCTGTTATATGGTGGCTCATATATTACAGACATATCTCTTACACCAACAATTGACATATGAAGTGTTCTTGGGATTGGTGTTGCAGTCATTGTTAATACATCTATTGTTGCTTTATATTGTTTTATTTTTTCTTTATCTTTTACTCCAAATCTGTGTTCCTCATCTATTATTAATAATCCTAAATCTTTAAATTCAACATCTTTGCTTAATATTCTATGTGTTCCTACTACAATGTCAACTTCTCCTAATTTTAATTTATTAATAATTTCTGTTTGCTGTTTTTTTGTTTTAAATCTATTTAATACTTCTACTCTAATACCAAAATTAGTCATTCTTTCTTTGAATTCTTTATATTGTTGTTCAGCTAATACTGTTGTTGGAGCTAAATATGCAACTTGCTTTCCTCCCATTACTGCTTTAAATGCTGCTCTAATTGCAACTTCTGTTTTTCCATATCCAACATCTCCACATAGTAGTCTATCCATTGGTTTTGAATTTTCCATATCTTTTTTTACTTCATCAATACAACGCAATTGATCATCTGTTTCTTGATATGGAAAACTATCTTCAAATTGAGTTTGCCATGGTGTATCTGCTGGAAAAGCATAACCTTTTGATTTTTCTCTTTTTGCATATAATTCTATTAATTCTTTTGCAACTTGTCTTAAATTTTTCTTTACTTTTGCTTTAGTATTTAACCATTCTTTTGTTCCAAGTTTATTTACTTTTAATCCGCCTTCATCTCCACCAACATATTTTCTTACACTATCTAATTGGTTTGTTGGAACATATAATACATCATCACCATAATATTTAAGTTTTATATAATCTTTTGTTGTTCCATCTGCAGTAATAGTATTTACACCTATAAAAATTCCTATTCCATAATTTTTATGAACTACATAATCTCCTATTTTTAAATCTGCATATACTACTTTTTCTCCTTCTTTAAATGCTGATGATTTATATGTTTTTCTTTTTTCTCCTTCAATTAGTTCTTGTGATGTTATTACTAATTGATTTGTATCAAAACATTCAAATCCTGATGATAATTTTCCTACACTAACTGTTACAAGGCTTTCTGTATTTTTTACTATTATTGTTTGATTTAAGTTTTCTTCATATTTGTTTATTATCTCTTTTTCATTTAGTAATGAACATATCTTTTTTGCCTTTTCTTTCGTTTCAGCTAAAATATATATTCTTTTTTTCTCTTCTTGTGCTTTTAATAATTCTTTAAATAATATTTCAATTTCACTTTTTGAAAAATTTCTTTCTTTATATATCCATTTATATTTTTCTGCTTGTATTTTTACTTCATTATCTAATTTTTCTATATAAATTATTTGCTTTCCGTTTAATTTATCTTCAAATTGATTAAAATTACAAATGTTTTTTAATGCTTCAGGTACAATTTTTTCTTTATCTATTAATAATTGAATTATATTTTGACTATCTTTGTTTACATTTATTGTTCTTTGCTCTATTTTTGATTGCTCATCTAAAAATACTAAATATTTGTCTGTTATATAATCTAATATTGTATCTTGTTCTGTATAAAATGAATTAAGATATCTATCAATTTTACTTATATAATTGCCTGCTTTTATTAATTCTATATCTTGTTCAATTGTTTCTTGTAATTTTTCTGAATAAATTGTGTTTCTTATATTTGTTATTACATCTTCTATATTTGATTCTAATATATATTCATGTGCTGGATATATTGTTATTTTATCAATATTTTCTGTTGAACGTTGACTTACTACATTAAAATATCTAATTGAGTCTATTTCATCTCCCCAAAATTCAAGTCTAACTCCTTCTTTTTCATTAACTGAAATATCAACTATTCCACCTCTAACACTAAATTGTCCTCTTCCTTCTATTAAGTCACATCTTACATATCCTAATTCTACTAGTTTTTGTTTTATTGTTTCAAGATTTTCTGAATCTCCAACTTTAAAATTTAGTGTGTTTTTATATAATGCTTTTTTACTTATCATTTTTTGAAGAACTGCTTCTATTGTTGTTATTACTACTCCTGTTCTCATTTCTTGCATTTTATTTAATGTTTCAATTCTTTCATATGGTAAGTCTTTGCTTTCTGCAACATAATCATATGTTACTATTTCTTTTTTTGGCAAATAATATACTTTATCTGTAAAATATTTTATATCTTTTAATATTTTTTGTGCTTGAATTTCATTATATGTTATTACTAAAATTGGTCTTTTTGCAAATTCTCTTGTTGCAGATATCATTTGTGTCATTCCAACGTCTGTTAAGCCCGATATGGCTATCGGGCTTTTTTTATTTTCTATTGTTTTTATGTACTCACAAAATTTAGGATTTTTACCTAATTCTCCTAATATTGTATTCATTTTATTTTCATTCCTTCCTTAAAGTACAATTATAATCATTTTTTATGTTTTTACAATTAATTTATTAAATTTTGAATTGATATAATTTACTAATTTTGTCATAAATTCATCTGGCTTTATTTCTTTTTTAGCAACTAAATCTAAACCTTTTTCCCAACTTGCCGTAAGTTTTGCATTTAACATATCTGGCATAGAAAAATTCACAACATCATATATTGCTTCACCTTTTTGTGTTGGAGTTACTATTTGTGTTTTTGAATTTATATCAATATATTTTATCTTTTCTAGTTTTTTTATTATTTCTCCTCTTGTTGCAGATGTTCCAATTCCTGCTCCTTTTATTTGTTCTCTTAATTCTTCATCTTCAATTAGCTTTCCTGCATTTTCCATTGCTAAAATTAATGAACCTGAATTATATCTTGAAGGTGGTGTTGTTTCTGCTTCTTTTATTTCATAATTATTTACAAGTATTTCTTGTCCTTTTTTTAAACTTTTAAATACTTCTAAATTATTTTCAATTCCATCTTCGTTTTCTTTTGAACTTTCACTATTGTTTTCCACATTTTGTGCATTTGATGTGGATTTCTTCGTTTTATTTTGAGGTCTTAAAACTTCTAAATATCCTTGTGATATGCAAACTTTTCCACTTGCTATAAACGTTTCGTTTTCTACGTCAACTACAACATTTACTTTATTATATTCTGCTGGTGGATAAAATATTGCAATAAATCTTTTTGCAATGGTATTATACACCTTTTTATGCAATTCTGGCAACTTTTCATAATTTTCATATCCTTGTCCTGTTGGAATTATTGCATAGTGGTCTGTTATTTTGCTGTCATTTACATATTTGGTTTTTACTAAATTTGTTGAATATTTTTCATCTACCATTTTTTTTAATAAATTTTGTACTTCTTCGTCTTTATATCCTCTCATTAATCCATTCAAATTTTTTGATATTTCTTTTGCAACTGCTGTTGATAAAACTCTAGCATCTGTTCTTGGATATGTAACTAATTTTTTCTCATATAAATTTTGAATCACATCTAATGTTTCATCTGGTTTTATTTTGAATCTTTTTGTACATTCATTTTGAATTTCTGCTAAATTAAATAATAGTGGTGCATTTTCTTTTTGTTTTGATTTCTTTAGTTCTGATATTATTGCTTTTTTTCCTGCTAAACTTGCAATAAATTCTTTTGCTTCATTTTCCTTTTTAAATCCACTATCATTATATAATTTTGGAGATTCAAATAACTTTGATTTTTCATTTACTCTCCATTCTGCTTTAAATGATCCATCTATATTTCCAAATTCACCTATTATTTTATAATATTTTGTTTTTACAAAGTTTCTTATTTCTCTTTCTCTTGATACTATCATTCCTAATACACATGTCATTACTCTTCCTACTGAAATTGATATTTTTTCTTCATTTATTTTTGATGCTACTCTTCTTCCATATATTATTGTTAATAGTCTTGAGAAATTTATTCCTATTAAATAATCTTCTTTTGCTCTTAAATATGCAGAGTCTGCTAAACTATCATATTCACTTTGATTTTTTGCTTCTCTTATTCCTCTTTTTATTTCTTCTTCTGTTTGTGAATCTATCCATACTCTTTTTATTTGTGCTTTTGGATTTGGTTTTGCCATCATATATACTAATCTTTGTATATATTCTCCTTCTCTTCCAGAGTCACCTGCATTATATATTTCTTCTACATCTTCTCTTTGTAATAATCTTTGTACTATATTAAATTGCTTTTGTACATTTGGTATTATTTCATATTTCCATTCTGTTGGAATAAATGGTAATGTATCTAATCTCCAAAACTTTAGTTTTTCATCATATACTTCTGGATAACTCATTGTTACTAAATGACCTACACACCATGTTATTATCCAACCATCTGATTCTATGTATCCATCTTTTCTGTTCATATTTATCTTTAATGCTTTGGCAAATTCCATTGCTACAGATGGCTTTTCTGTTATTAGTAGTTTCATTTAGCACGCTCCTTTTCTCATTAATAATCCTCTTATTGTTATAACAAATTTGCCATTAAGTGTCAAGGCATGCCTTTTCTATTTTTAAGTATTTTCATATTTTAATGTATCTATTTGAGCTTGCTGAATTTCGTTTTTTGCGCTTCTTTCCATAATGTATAAATCTCATGAATTGCAATAAAAATCAAGAATATTCCAAATAATTTTCTTAATATTCCAACTTTAATATTTACTGAAATAATTGAACCAATTATAGCACCTATAATTCCACAAAGTGAAACATAAATTGCCAATTTTGCATTAATATTTTTATTTCTGTAATTTACTATAATTGCTGAAATTGCTGTTGGAATAAAATATATAAGATTTGTTGCTTGTGCAATATGTTGTTCTAATCCTGCAAATGTTGTGAGTAAAAATATTAAAATTGTACCTCCACCCATTCCTATTCCACTAAATATTCCAGATAAACCACCAATTAATATTTGTAACATATCTTTCCTCCAATTTTACAAAACAAATAACATTCTATATGCATAATATAAAATAAAAATTGTAAACAAAATTTTTAAAATATAATCTGGTACTTTTTTTAATATTATTGCACCTATATATCCTCCAAATATCCCTCCTATTGCACATAATAATCCTGAATTCCAATTTATATAATTATTTTTATAGTAGAAAAAACTACTTGCAATTACCATTGCTAACATACAACAAAGTGATGTTGCTCTTGCTTTTTTTGGTTCAATGTCTAACATATAAATAAATGCCGGAACAAGTATCATTCCACCACCAGTTCCAAATAAGCCACATATAATACCTGCTAAGCCTCCAATAACAGCAATTTTTATATTAAAATTTTTTTCATTCATATTTTTATCCCTAAAATTCTTATTAAAAATTTCTATTTTTATCTCACCTATGCAAAATAAAAGATAGAAAATTTTTCTTTTTTCTATCTTTTCCAAATTTTATTATTTTATTTAATATTTTCATCTTTAATATAATATTTTGTTCCTACCATTTTATCTGGTAAATATTGTTGTTCAACCCAATGGCCTGGGTAATCATGTGGATATAAATATCCTTCATTATATCCTAATTCTCTCATTTTTTCTATTGGTGCATTTCTAATGTGCATTGGTATTTCACCAGTGTCTGAGTTTGCAACATCTTCTAATGCTTTGTTAATTCCTAAATATGTTGCATTTGACTTTTTACAATTTGCAACATATACAGCTGCTTCTGCAAGTATTATTCTAGCTTCTGGCATTCCTATCATATTAACAGCTTGCATTGCAGATGTTGCAATAACAAGTGCTTGTGGGTCAGCTAGTCCAACATCTTCTGATGCACAAATTACTATTCTTCTTGCTAAAAATACTGGATCTTCTCCTCCATTTAGTGCTCTTGCTAAATATAATAATGTTGCATCTGGGTCAGATCCTCTCATTGATTTTATAAATGCGCTTATATTATCATAATGTGTATCTCCATTTTTATCAAAAATTGCTTTTCTGTTTTGAATACTATTTTTGATAACTTCATCTGTTATATGTATATATCCATCTGAACTCATACTTGTTGTTAATACTGCTATTTCTAAACCATTTAATGCTGTTCTTACATCTCCATTTGATATGTCTGCTATTTTTCTTAATGTACTGTCTTCTATTTTTATAGAATATTCTCCAAGTCCATCTTTTCTTTCAAGTGCATTTTTTAAAATTTTGTAAATATCTTCTTCTGTTAATGGATTAAGTTTTATTACCATAGATCTTGAAATTAAAGCTTTATTTACTTCAAAATATGGATTTTCTGTTGTTGCTCCTATTAATATTATTGTTCCATTTTCTACATATGGCAAAAGTGCATCTTGTTGTAATTTATTAAATCTATGAATTTCATCTATAAACAAAATACTTTTTCCAGTTGGATTCATCATATAATTTCTTGTTTCTTCTACAACTCTTTTTATATCTGATACTCCTGCTGTTACTGCATTTATTTTATAAAACTTATATTTAGTTGTTTCACTTATTACTTTTGCTAATGAGGTTTTTCCACAACCCGGAGGTCCAAATAATATGATACTTGATAATCTATCTGCTTTTATTGTTCTATATAATAATTTTCCTGGACCTATTACATGTTCTTGGCCAACATATTCTTCTAATGTTTTTGGTCTCATTCTAAATGCTAATGGTTCTTTTTCATTCATTTTTTATTTTCCTTTTCTCATATAATCTTTGTAAATTATAAAACTATAAACAAAAAAAGTCAATCTCTTTTTCGAACATTTTTTTGTGTATTTTTTCTTTACAATTTATGTTAATTATGATATACTATAAATGTACGCAATTTCATTCAGAAACATTATAATGTTTCGCCAATACTTTTGGAGGGTTATTATTTATGAAGTGTGATGCTATGAACATTATTACCGCCACTAGCTACATGGCTCGTGACATCGCAATCAATGTTCTTCGCTCTGGTCATTTTAATCCTGATGAATACACCATCAAATACAATTTGGGAGAAGGTCTCCCAAACCCTGACAATATGAAGGAAGATGACTATCCTCTTATTATCAGTGGAAGATATGATGGCTTTCCTTTCGAACTTCGCATCTTCTGTGCAACTGCAGGATATGGTGGTACCGGACCTCATGATATGCTCAAAATTCTTCGGACTGCGGGCTTCCCTGTAAATGAAGAGGCCATTTTGACGCCTAATTGGTCTCATGATCGCCAGATTCTCATTAAGGGAACCATGTTCGGAATGAAAGATATTTTGACCAGCACTTTCTAACCTGAAGTAACAAGTCTACCTGAATTAGGTAGACTTGTTGCTTTTATTTTTATTTTGATATATAATCCTACTATAAATTAACATGAAAGGAAAATATAATTATGTTCGCATATATAAAAGGATCTCTTGAAATGAAATCAAGTGGATATATTGTTATAGATATTAATGGCTTAGGTTATAAAATTTTTATGTCACAAAATAATATTGATTCAATTGGAGAATTACATAATATCATAAAAGTATTTACATATGTAAAAGTTAGAGAAGATGATATAAGTATATTTGGTTTTAAAACTCAAGAAGAATTAAAAATGTTTGAATTACTTATTTCTGTTAGTGGTGTTGGAGCAAAAAGTGCATTAGTAATGCTTTCTTGTATAGAACCTTCTGATTTTGCAATTGCAGTAATTTCAAATGATGTAAAAGTTCTTACAAAAGTTCCTGGAATAGGAAATAAATCTGCTCAAAGAATTATTCTTGAATTAAAAGATAAACTAAAAGAAGAACAACTTGAAGAAAAACTTAAAGATAATAGTGAAAATATTAATGAAGCTATTTCTGGTTTAATGGTTTTAGGATATTCTAAAAAAGATATTGAAAAAGCTTTTGAACGTCTTGATATTGATAATTTATCTATTGAAGATTTAATAAAAAAAGGATTAATTTTATTATCACAAAAATAAGACTTCAAAATGAAGTCTTATTTCTTTATTATTCCCCAGGTTCCATACCTTCTGATTTTTGATTTTGTTGTTCTTCTAACCCTGATGCCTTTATTAGAAATTCTGCAAGTTGGTCTTTTTCTCCACCTTTTCTTGACAAATAACTATCTGGTGAACTATCTCTATAATATTTTCTTAATTGTTCAATTTGCATTAATGAACCACCAATTGTACTTAATGTACTTCCATCTTTTGATTCTACTGAATCCTTCCATGAATCCACTACTTCTCCTCTAGCATCTTTTACTACTATTTCTTCTATTGTAGTTGGATTAAGATCTCTATTAAAAAATTCAATTGTAATATTTCCTGGAAGTTCTTTTCCGTTAGTTTTTGCATATTGTTCTTTATAAAATTTTTTCATATATTCTAAAGTATCTTTCTCAGAACCTATACTTTTTATATCTTCTTTTATTTTATTTCTTTCTGCTTCTCTTTGTGCCATTAAATCATTTTGCTCTTTTATACTTTTTACATTTTCATTTGTAATTTGAACATCTTGTCCATTTTCATCTTGTACAATCAATATTCCTTCATCACCTAATCCTACAACTTTAAGACCTTCTCTAAAGTTATTAGCTTGAATTGTTACAGAATTATCATTTTCTTGAGATACTCCTTCTATTCTTCCTGAACCTTCATTTAACATCTTACCTGCTGAAAAAAATGTAAGTCCAATTAAAGATACTGCTCCAATTCTAACAGCTAACTGTGTTTGGAAATCATGGGTAACTTTATGTCTTAATTTTGCTTTTTCTTCTCTTGTTAATGATCTTCCTAATCTATTCTCTTTTTCTCTAATTTTTATTCTTGTTTTTCTTTCTATTGTGCTTTTAAATAATCCTACATTTTTATGAATTTTTTGATTTTTTCTTGAATCTTTTTCCATAGTACTCTCCTCTACTTTTGTTAAAACTATTTATATAATATCTCATTACATATTTAAAGTCAATAATTTTAAGAAATTTGTATCATTTTAGTCTATTTGGATAGACTAATTCTGTCAAAATTACTGCTATACTCAATCATATTAAATTAAGAGGTGATTAGAATGTATTTATCAGACGCAGTTAGAGAAAGAATTAAATTTTATCAAAAGAAGAATGGAATGAGTCTATGGGCATTATTTAAAGCTTCTGGTGTTCCAATATCTACACTTGCAGCATTTATGAGTAAAAGAACTGAATTAATAAAATTAGATACATTACTTCATATTTGTGAAGGATTTGGAATTACTATAACAGAATTTTTTGAAGATGATATTTTTAAAGAAGTTGAACAAGACTAATATAAGCTGAGTATTTTTATACTCAGCTTTTGTAATATTTCTGTAATATAAATTTAATATTATTGTAATACACTTTTTATATAAAATATTGTATAATTAATTTGACGAATTTATTATACAAATGTCAAAATAAAGAACTGGAGGATACAATGAGCGTTGAATCTGACTTAAGAAAAGATGGAATAAAAGTAGTCGACATATTAGATACAATGACAGTTAATAGAATAGCTCACAATATCGCAACAAAGCTTTGTGAAACATTTCCAGAACTTTGTTTTAATGAATCAGATTTATTTGCGAAACTTGCTAGATTAACAATGTATCGTGCTGAAATGCCTGAAGGTATGGCTGAAGCAAATTACTTTTATAAAAATACATCTATTTATTTTAATGAAAGAGTTGCTATTGAAGATTTAGAAGAATTTGCAATTCATGAATGTATACATTATATTCAAGAAATTAAAGATAAACGAAATAATTTAATTCGTATGGGCTTATGTAATTTTGATACATTAAAAATTACAGGTATGGGGTTAAATGAAGCAGCAGTACAATTCTTAACATCAAAAGTAATTGGCATCCAAAAAGAAGCTGTAAAATATTTTGGAATTTCATTTGAAACAATTAGTCCATCATATTATCCACTAGAATGTAATTTGATTGAACAATTAACTTACTTTACTGGTGATGAAATATTATTTGATAGTACTTTTACAAGTAATGATAAATTCAAAAACTATTTTATCCAACTTACTTCAAGTAAAACATTTACTGAAATTGAATTATGTTGTGATCAAATTTTAGAACTTGAAGAAGAAATTTTAAGATTAAATAATAAATTTTATTCTTATGATGAGAGATGTAATAAAGTTGATAAAATAGTAGCTAAACAAGATACTTTAAAAAAGAAAATTACAGATACATATTTAAAAGCTCAAGATAGTCTTATAAAAGGTTATTTTGATAAAGCTTTTAAAAATATTTCTAATTTAGAAGAACTTGATAATTACAGAAAAAAATTAGATCATTATGGAAATTTAATCGGAAGAACTGATGATTATACTTTCTTTGATGACTATTATACTGAAAAAATGTCACAACTAGAACATAAATCTAACGTGCTTGAAAATGGTGGCATTGAAACAGCTCTAACAATCAAAAAACCTACAAAAGTTGGTTCTTGGTTTAGAGCATTCATTAACTTCGTAACAGGAGATAAAATACATAATTAACAAAAGATTTTAATACACAAAAGAAATTCAAAAAACAAAAGATAAATTTTTTAACTTTTACTAAAGATTTTTAAAATACCAAAGATAAAAGTACCAAAGAATATTAATTTACAAAAGTATTACTTAAATACATATGATTTTTAAGTTACATATGACTTCACAAAAGATGAAGTTTTACATATGATATTATACTAAAGATAATCAATTTTCTACACAAAAAAGATATCCCTATCTTTTTTGAAAAGGACTAGAATACTCTAGTCCTTTATTTTTTATATATTTTTTAAATATTCATCTATTGAATTTGCCGCATCTCTTCCAGACCTAGCAGCCCATGCAACAGTTCCTTTACATCCAGCAATATCTCCTCCAGCGAAAATTTTAGCTTTTGAGGTTCTATTTTTTTCATCCACTATAATATATCCATACTTGTCTAAATCGAGTTCTAAATCGTTTGTAAACTGTTCAGGCATTGATCCTAATGCCATTATTACATAGTCTATATCAATTAAATAATTTGAATTTTCTATATTAATAGGAACTTTTCTTTTTTCTCCTTCTTTTTGCACTAATTCTGTTTTAATTAATTCTAATTTTTCTACTTTTTGATTTCCTACAATTTTTACAATATTATTTTGAAATAAAAACTTTATTCCCTCTTGTTTAGCCTCTTCTATTTCTTTTGCTTCTGCTGGCATTTGTTCTTCTGCTCTTCTATATATAATATCTACTTCTTCTGCACCTAATCTTTTTATTGTTCTAGCACAATCCATTGCTACATTTCCGCCACCTATTACAGCAACTTTTTTTCCTTGATAATTTGGATGTAACTTTTTTTCTAAAAGTTGATTTCCTCCAAATACTCCTTGTAAATTCTCTCCGTCTACTCCCATCTTAGTAGTTATATTAGCACCATAAGCTAAGAATACTGCATCAAATTTATCTTCAAGCTCCTGTAATGTAAAATTCTTTCCAAGCTCTTTATTATATTCTACTTGTAATCCTAAATTTAGTATTTTCTGAATTGTATTTTTTACAATCTTCTTTGGAAGTCTAAACTCTGGAATTCCATGAACAAGTAATCCTCCAAGATAATCATATTTTTCGAATATAGTAACAGAATATCCTTTTTTTAATAAGAATGCAGATGCTGTTAAACCAGCAGGACCTCCACCAACAATTGCAATTTTTTTATTTTTATTTTCATTATTTATTTCTGCAAATTTATATCCTTCTTTTATTGCAATATCTCCTACAAATGCTTCTAGTTCTCCAATACTAACAGGTTGTCCTTTTATTCCTCTTACACATGAGCCCTGACATTGCTTAGTATGTGGACATATCCTTCCACATACAGATTCTAGTACTGTTGTTTCTGACAATATCTCATATGCTTGTTTATAATTTTCTTCTTTTATTGCTTTTATAAATCCTGGTATATTATTATTTAATGGACAACCTTTATTAGAACAAGGTTTTGTCACACAATTTAAACAATAATTTGCTTTTGATTTTATTTCTTCCATTATAAGTAACTCCATTCAACTAATTTCGTATAAATATTTTATATTTTTATACTATTTCAGTCAATATACCTGACCTTTTATTCAATCTATTGGCATATTTCATTATATCTTTTTATAACTTGTTTTAAGTCTTTAATAAAATCTATTTTTTTATTTTCATCTCTCAATAATGCTGCAGGATGCCATGTTGGCATATAAAGTATTCCTTTTCTTTCTAACCATTTTCCTCTACTAGCTGTTATTCCATATTCTTTTCCTAATACATTCTTTAATGCAACACTACCTAATAAAACAATTATTTTTGGTTTTACTAAGATTACTTGATTTCTTAAATAATCTAAACAATTTTCTGCCTCGTCATCTTGTGGATTTCTGTTATTTGGTGGCCTACATTTTACTATATTAGCAATATATACTTCTTCTCTTTTTACTCCTAACATATCAAATGCCATGTTCATAAGTTTTCCTGCTTTTCCTACAAATGGTTCACCTTGTGCATCTTCATCTGCCCCAGGGCCTTCACCTATAAACATTATATCTGCTTCTCTATTTCCCACTCCAAATACTACATTTTTTCTAGTTTCACATAGCCTACATTTTCTACATTGTTTTACTACTTCTTCTAATTCTTCCCAATTGTTATACATATTTTTTCCTATATTATAGTATTTAGGTTTTTCTGGATTTGCCTATAAACCTTATTTCTCTATTTCAAAAATTTTCATAGCATTTTCATAAGTTTGTTTTGCAATTTCTTCTAGTGAGATTCCTTTTAAATCTGCAATTTTTTGAGCAACATATTTAACATTTCTGCAATCATTTCTCTGTCCTCTATGTGGTTCTGGTGATAAATATGGGCTATCTGTTTCTATTAACATCTTATCAAGAGGAACCATATCAATTATTGCTGGAGCATTCTTAGAATTCTTAAATGTGATTGGTCCTGCAAATGATATATAATATCCAAGTTGTAATGCTTGTTTTACTAATTCTTGATTTTGTTGGCAACAATGAAATACTCCAGTTTTATTTACTTTATGATTTTTTATAATATCAATTGTATCTATAAATGCATCTCTTGAATGGATTACTATTGGTAATTCTAATTTATTAGCCAATTCTATTTGTTTTATAAATGCTTGTTTTTGCAAGTCTTTATTTTCAGTATTCCAATAATAATCTAATCCTATTTCTCCTATTGCAACTATTTTATTATTTCTATTTTCAACTGCAATACTTGAAATTTCTTCTATACTTTTCCACAATTCTTCTTCAGTTTGTGGAATATCATTTGGTGAAATTCCTACTATTGAATATATATAATTATACTTTTGGGCTAATTCTAATGAAAATTTTGATGATGGAATATTATATCCTGCACATACAAATTTTGTTATTCCATCATTATATGTTTGTTCTATTATCTCTTCTCTATCTTCATCAAACTTTTCATCATTATAATGTGAATGTGAATCAAAAAACTCCATCTTTTTTCTTCCTTTACTATAACTTATTTGAATATTACAACTACATTAGCAATTGCATATTCTTTACAATGTGATAAGCTAATATCTATATCTTCTATATTTTGTATCTTATTATTTAAAATATTAACATATGGCCTACCTTTTTCATCATTTAATATTTCTATATCTTTCCAATTAATTTGAAATTTATTCTCTAATTCATCTGATACTGCTTTAAAAACAGCTTCTTTAGCAGAAAATCTAGCTGCATAATGTTGATATTTTTGCATCTTTTTGCTTTCACAATATTCTCTTTCTTTTTCTGTATATACTCTTTCACAAAATTTTTTATTTGTACTTTCTATACTTTCTTTTACTCTGCTTATCTCTATAATATCTGTTCCTGTTCTTATTCTCATCTTTAATCCTTCCAAATTTGAAAAATATATATAATACTTTTCGCAAAATTCTTCATAGTAATTTTAATCCATATTACAAAAAATAGCAAGTTAAACTTGCTATTTTTCGTTTTTATTATTTTACTAATACTCTTTTTCTGATAAATATTATTGTTGCTCCAACTAAGATTAATCCTGCTGCTACTGTTGTTACATATAACCATCTTGATATTATTGTACCTGTTGGTGGAGTTATTGTTGTTCTTACTGAATCTTCGTCATCTTCCATTGCTCCTCCTGGCACTAAATT
>QWCN01000984.1_pt1 | contig 86054 bp, 75 predicted proteins | sample 1972711 | NCBI WGS metagenome assembly QWCN01 (sample SAMN09866707, study PRJNA288562) | Human gut metagenome isolate term1_stool, whole genome shotgun sequencing... | isolation source: gut | host: Homo sapiens | place: USA: California | reverse complement strand
TCAGAAAGTGAAGATTTTTTCATCACCTGAAGTATTTGGGGCAGTGCATCTAAAGCCTTAAAAGCAACAAGATACTTAACTCCGTTATACTGTTCAAATTCATCTTCAGAATTTAACTTTTGAAGAGCTTCTGTTTTAAAAATTTCATCGTTCATTTTAGATAAAACTTCTATAGAATTAATGCTGAGCGGTTCAAACTCCGAAACAGCTGTCTGTCTGATAAGCGGTAATAATTCTTCCACATATTCCCGCGGCACAAAAGAGAAATATTTAAGGGCATAAGCTTTCTTCTCAACATTTCCATTTACAAATATTTCTTTCATAGCCGGCAAAATCTCAATCCCGCCGAAATTATATAAACATTCAGCAATGACAGAATCATAAGAAGGAGAATAATTATCTAAAAAATTCAACAGATTTAGATAGTTATCCTGATTAACCGCTTTTTTTATACGATTTGCTACATTATTTTTTACAAAATCGAACAGAAAATCGTCCTGTTTTACAAGCTTTGCAAAAAGGTTGACATCAGAATTGTCAACGAGTGATTTTGCGACACCTTCATACTCATCAGGATTCTTGCCTGTGAGTTTTTTTATCAAATCCATACTCTATCAATCCAGGTAAAATACTGTAACTACTTTGTGATTCTCTTCTGCATACTCAACAGCTGTATGAAGCGTTTTACTTGTATGAGAAAGGAAGCAGATTAACTGATTACAGTCATCTATAATTTCTCTGTTGCATACTCTTGAAGCATCAGCAAGAGTCATCATCGCTCTATCCGAATGTTCAACAATATTAGGTACACCTATAAGCTGGTCTTGAACATCAGAAGGTTGCTGACCGATTGTTTGAGGTAAAATAACTTTCAATTTATCCGGGTTAGATTTCATAGCACCGCGAATTGCTGCTGCGTTTGTACCGCAGGAGCCGCCTGATGTAATAATAGTATTGCCCTGTCTTACAAGAGCTGTTGTTAAAGTTTCAATCATCTGCTGATGAGTAATGGCAAGATTTCTTGAACCGATAATTGCAATTCTTTTGGCGGGCTGTTTTATAGTAGCTAACTCCATAGCAAGCTCATCTACTGTATCCGGAGAGTGTTCAGCTGTATCCAAATCACCAATAGGAACCATTATGGAAGGCTGTTTTTCATCGTCAATTGAATTTAAAATATCGCTCATCGTACCACCTTTAAAACTGTATTGTCATTTATAAATATTTTGTGTATGCTGATATATAATATCACAAAATTGACAGTTTGGGAATAGGGGAATGGAAAATATTTTAGAGAATCTTAATAAAGAGCAGCTTGACGCAGCTAAGACTACAAAAGGTGCTTTACTTATACTCGCAGGTGCTGGAAGCGGAAAAACTAAGGTTTTGACCTCACGTATTGCCTATATGATACAAAATGGAGCAATTGCAGGCAAAATTCTTGCTGTTACATTTACTAATAAAGCTGCTAAAGAAATGAAAGAAAGACTTTCTGCAATTCTGGGCGAAAATATCGTTAAATATATGTGGGTTGGTACTTTCCATAGTATTTGCGGGCGTATTTTAAGACAGGATATAGAAAATTACTCTTTCCAGTCCGGTAAAAAACTGGATAAAAACTTCACTATTTACGATGAAACAGACTCTGTTGCTGTAATTAAGCAGGCTGTCAAAAAGCTGAATATGGATGATAAAATTTATCAGCCTAAACTTATTAAAGCTGTTATTTCAAATGCAAAGAACAAAATGCAGGATGCATACACATTTGCAACTTTTGCACGTGATTTTAAGTCGCAAAATATAGCCAAAATATTTGAGTATTATGAAAATACCCTCAATAACAATAATGCAATAGACTTTGACGATATGCTTATGCTCTGTGTTAAGCTTCTTGAACAAAATGCAGAAGTTAGAAAGAAATATTACGACAAATTCCAGCATATTCTGGTCGACGAGTATCAAGATACTAACCAGGCTCAGTACCAGCTAGTTAAAGCATTATACACAAACTTGCAGCAGGACATACCGGAAAGCCGCTCACTATGCGTTGTAGGTGATGTGGATCAATCAATTTACAGCTGGCGGGGTGCGGATTTTAGAATTATTATGAACTTCCAGAACGATTTTCCAAACGCAAAACTCGTTAAACTGGAACAAAATTACCGTTCTACTGCTAATATTCTTAATGCTGCAAACGCAATTATTGAAAATAACGAAGAGCGTGTGGACAAAGTGCTTTATTCCCAAAAAGGCGACGGGGAAAAAATTTCCCTATATGAAGCGCAGGATGAAGCAGATGAAGCAAATTATATTGTTAAATCAATAAGAGATACTTCGGATAATTATAATCAGTTTTCAATTCTTTACAGAACAAATGCCCAGTCAAGAGCACTTGAAGAAGCCCTGATTGCTGCCGGTATACCGTACCGGATTTACGGCGGTCTTAAGTTCTATGACCGTAAAGAAATTAAAGACGCAATTGCCTATCTTAAATTAATTTATAATAATGATGATTCGCAGTCCTTGCGAAGAATTATTAATGTTCCAAAGCGTGCAATAGGAGAAACAACACTTAAACATTTACAAGAATACGCAGATAAAAAAGATATTAGCTTATTCGCAGCAATCCGCGAGGTTGATGATATAGAAGCGATAAAATCAGGAACGGCGACTAAGCTAAAAGACTTTATGACATTGATTGATAAGCTCAAAGAAGCTGAGCCGAGATATTCACTTCCGGAATTTTTAAGTTTAATTCTTGAAAAAAGCGGTTACTTACGCGAGCTTACAGCCTCTGGGACAGATGAAGACCAGACCAGAATAGAAAACTTACAGGAGCTTGTTAACGTCGCAAACGAATTTGAACCAGAAGAATTAGATAACACTCTCGGGGAATTTCTCTCACAGGTTTCTCTTGTGTCTGATATCGACGGTATGGACGAAATCGCAAACAATGTTACCTTAATGACGCTTCACGCCTCCAAAGGTCTGGAGTTTCCGATAGTATTTCTGGCCGGATGCGACGAAGGAATTTTCCCTTCTGCGAGATGTTCTAACAGCCTTTCTGAGCTGGAAGAAGAAAGACGGCTTATGTATGTTGGCGTTACAAGAGCTGAAACCAAGTTATATTTAACAACCGCAAAACGGCGCCAGATGTGGGGTGAATACAAATATTATTCCCCAAGCCGGTTTTTAGAAGAAATTCCATCTAAACTGATAGAGCAGGAAGAATCAGCATTTTCAGAATACACTGCACCAAAGAGCACATTTACAAGTGCGGTTAAAAAAGTACAATCTAACAAAGATGGTTTTGTCAAACCGGTTTCCGGCTTCGGTTCAAACTTTGTTGCACCGGCGAGCAGGGGTAATACAAGCAGTACAGGTTTTGGCAAAGATTTTGTTGCTCCATCGCAGAAAAAGACAACAAATGTTGTTCAGCGCACTCCAAGCAGGGTAATTATTAACAAAAGCCCTATTAATAAAGCTAAAGAAGAGGAAAAAATTAAGGCGTTTTTTGAAGACAATATTATGAAGCGCAAGCTTGAAGAAAAAAAACGTCAGGATGCAGAAGCACAGCAGCAGCAAAAAGTTGAAGAAGAATTAAAAAATACTGCAACACAATACTTCTTTAATGTTGGTGAAAGAGTATTCCACGACAAATTAGGAGTAGGGCAGATTGCTGATGTAATCCAAATCGGCGACAGCACAATGTATACAATTGACTTTGGCAAAATGGGCAAAAAAGCAATGGATGCTGCGTATGCACATCTAAAGAAATTCTAGGGGTAAATAAAGGATAAAAGCAGGATTTCCTACCCTATTATACCGGATAATACATAAACCTAAAGGAGCAGCCTCTTTAGGTAGTTCACCTCTTTGAACTTTTTCCATTATTTTATTTAAAGAATCATCACAAAATCTAAAACCACTTTTCCAATGAGCAAGAGAAGAGCGTACAATCGGCGTATCAGATGTTGATATTTCGGGCTGTGCTCCAGATAAACGTTGTTTTTTACCAAATGAGAATGTTTTTTTGCTTATTTTCTCTCCCCAAATCCGGTTTCTTTTGATGCCAACTTAAATAAACTATCAATTCTTGGCATTAAATATCCTCGAAATCCAATCTTTTATTTATATAAAATTAGATAGACTAGATAAATTGTCCTTTTGTTACAAAACTTTAAGCCCCGATACATACTTTTGTGATATAATAAATACATTAAATTCAGAGGGAAGAAGGTAAAAAGATGAGTTTAGATGTATATTTAGGAATAGATGTTGGTTCGGTTACGACAAAATTAGCACTGGTAGATGAAAAAGGTAAATATGTTGATTCATTTATGCTAAAGACTGCAGGAAAACCTGTTTATGCAGTGCAAAATGGCATGAAGCAGATAATATCGCAGGCACTGTGTGATTATTCTGTAAGAGGAGTAGGAACAACCGGCTCAGGAAGAAACCTTGCAGGTGCTCTTGTAGGAGCTGATGTTGTTAAAAATGAAATTACAGCGCACGCAGTTGCTGCAAGTACAAATATTCCGGGAGTACAAACAATTCTGGAAATCGGCGGGCAGGACAGTAAAATAATTATTCTCCGTGACGGTATTGTTACTGATTTTGCAATGAACACAGTTTGCGCAGCCGGTACTGGAAGTTTCCTTGATCATCAGGCTCAAAGATTAAATGTTCCTATTGAAAAATTCGGAGAAACAGCGCTTAAATCAGACAATCCGGCAAGAATTGCAGGAAGATGCGGCGTTTTCGCAGAATCAGACTTAATCCATAAGCAGCAGTTAGGCTATCCGGTAGAAGACCTGCTCTACGGACTTTGTCAGGCACTAGTTAGAAACTATCTTTCTAACCTGGCTTTAGGTAAAGAACTGCTTCCTACAATTTCCTTCCAGGGTGGTGTTGCTACTAACTCCGGTATGGTTAAGGCTTTTGAAGAAGCTTTAAACACAAAAATTGTTGTTCCGGAAAATCACCAGACAATGGGTGCAATAGGAGCAGCGCTTCTTGCAATGGAAAACCACCAGTACACTGAAACTGAAACCAAGTTTAAAGGATGGGAAGTCGGAAGCATGAACTTCCAGTCAGTAACCTGCCAGTGTACAGGATGTTCTAACAATTGTGAAGTTATAACCATCCTTGAAGGCGCAGAACCAGTAGGCCATGTCGAAAAAATCGGCGATATCAAAGGCAACATTATTGCTCGCTGGGGCGGTACCTGCGGCCGTTGGGATATAAATTAACTTTTTCTTTAATAAAAAGAAAAAGTTACAAAAAGAAAAGAACGCATTGTCGGCAGATATTTTAAAATACTACAAAATTTTTGTTACGATACAACTCTGCCTCAATGGTAAGACTACCAGAAGGATGACAAATGAAACTTAATAACTTTGAAATCGGCGCAAATAAACTTACTATCCTGGCCGGCCCCTGCGCGGCAGAATCAATGGATATACTGCGCACAACAGCAGAAGGTTTAAAAAAGGTCTGTGAAGAAATGGATATAAATTATGTATTCAAATCCTCTTTTGATAAAGCAAACCGTTCTTCTATCACTTCGTACAGAGGCCCGGGGCTGGAAAAAGGGCTGGAAATGCTTGCAAAAATTAAATCAGAATTTGAGCTTCCAATAGTTACGGATATTCATCTTCCGGAGCAAGCGGCTATAGCAGCTGAAGTTGCAGACATTCTTCAAATACCAGCATTTTTATGCAGACAGACTGATTTACTCGTTGCGGCAGCAAAAACAGGTAAAATAGTTAATATTAAAAAAGGGCAGTTTCTGGCACCGCAGCAAATGAAATCTCTTGTCAAAAAAGTTGAAGACAGCGGTAATAAACAAATTATGCTAACTGATAGAGGAGTAACATTCGGCTACGGAAATCTTGTTGTTGATTTTCGGGCAATTCCTATTATGAAAGAATTTGGCTATCCTGTAGTATTTGACGCTACTCACAGCGTTCAAATGCCTGGTTCAAACGGAGATTCAACAGGCGGGGACAGAAGATTCGTTCCCACTCTTGCAAATGCTGCTATGGCAGCAGGGGCAGATGTTCTTTTCTTTGAAGTTCATCCTGAACCTGACAAAGCTCTTTGTGACGGGCCGAATATGCTTGCTCTTAGTGATGCTAAAAAAGTTTTTGGTAAATGTAAAGAAATTTTTGAGATTGTCAGATGCTAAAAACAGTAAAAAAAATTAAAAAGGGACTCAGAGGAAGTATAACAATCCCTTCTGATAAATCAATATCACACAGAGCTGTAATGTTTTCATCAATTGCCAAGGGTGAATGCATAATAAGAAACATCTCAAGCGGGGCAGATTGTCATTCGACTTTAAATTTATTCAAACAGCTTGGTGTAGATATTCAATTTATTGACAACAAAACTTTAAAAATTAAATCCACAGGTGAATTAAAGAAATCTCAAACCCCTCTGGATAATGGTAATTCAGGTACAACAATGCGCCTTGTATCAGGTATCCTTGCGGGTCAGAATTTTGACTCTGTTATGATTGGGGATACAAGTCTGTCGAAACGGCCTATGAAACGTATTATAGAGCCCTTGACGCTTATGGGAGCTGATATCAAGTCAGTTGACGGACACGCACCATTAACAATAAAAGGACGTCCGCTTCAAGGTATTACTTACCACTCAAAGTTGGCAAGCGCACAGGTTAAATCCTGTCTATTGCTTGCGGGATTGAACGCGGAAGGTGAAACCACTTTCATAGAGCCTTACACCTCAAGAAACCATACAGAACGGCTTTTTGAATATCTTGGTGCTGATATAAAAATTAACGGAACAAGTGTTTGTGTTAAACCTTCACAATTAACAGCTAAAGATATTGATGTAGTCGGAGATATTTCTTCTGCTGCATTCTTTATTGCAGCAGGATTAATAGTTAAAGGTTCAGATTTTGTTATTAAAAATGTTGGAGTTAACCATACACGTTCAGGAATAATTGACATTGTATCTCGAATGGGCGGATGCGTAGAGATAATGAATGAACATATAATTGCAGGTGAGCCTTGCGCCGACATAAGAGTACAATATACAGGAACTTTAAAAGGCTGTGTCATTGAAGGAGAAGACATTCCAAGATTAATTGATGAACTTCCTGTAATTGCAGTATTAGCTTCTCAGGCAGAGGGTGAAACAATTGTTAGAAATGCAGAAGATTTGAGAAACAAAGAATCTGACAGGATTAAGTGTTTAGTAAATGAACTCACAAAAATCGGAGTAAATATAGAAGAAACCCGAGACGGTTTTATTGTAAGAGGGAAAAAAGAATTAAGCGGAGGAGCAGAACTCGAAAGTTATCACGACCACAGGCTTGCAATGAGTTTTTATATAGCAGGGCTTGTATGCAAAAATGAAATTGCAATAAACGGGTTTGAATGGACAAACATTTCTTTTCCTGAGTTTGAAGAGCTGATGGATAATTTAATTTAAGTTTGTTCCTAACCTTGTTCAATCCAGCTTCTGATTTTTTCACCTGCTTCAGCTTCATCTACACCATCAAATTCGCGTTTTAATTCGCGCAGAGCTTCACGAATTTCAGCACCTGATGCAGGAATTGCAGCAGGACGGTTTTGCTGTTCAAGCAGGCCTTGCTGCAGTTGTGACTGTTTCTGGATTAAATCCGCAGCATTTACGCTTAAATCCTTAATCTGTTTTTCCTGAGCCTCATTCATTTCTCTCAAACGATTGAGTTCTTCTTCTTGAGCTGCTTTTGCAGCATTAATCTTTTGAGTTAAAGCTTTATGTCCGAAGAATAGACCAAATGCAAGGAGAGCTATTGCAAGCCACCACGGGTTACCGTGTTCAGCTTTTATAGGAGCTTTGACGTTTTTATCACCGGCCATAAATGGATCAAGCGAATCGGCAAAAGCTATTGTTACATTTTCAGGGTCAGCTTTCGGACTTGCAGCATGTGCAACCAGCTCCTTCAACTCTTCAAGCGTTAATTCTACCGGAAGCGCATCTTTTTCCAAAGTTACAGCTATTGAAATCTCTTCTAATGTTCCAGGCGACATATATTCATTTGTCTGAACCTTTGTCACGCCATACTGTGTTTCACGTGCAGTTCTTGAATAGCTTCTATTTTGAGTTGAGTCAGAGCTGCCTGCCGGAAGTCCGTTTGGAAGATATACACTTACAGCATTGGTGTTTTTATTAGTATCAACAGTTTGATCCCCTAAACCTTCTGAAAAAGTTTGTTCTGATACTGAAGCTTTTTTCTGTGGATCATACTCTATAGTAAATTTCTCAACAGGAGCTTGCTTAAGGAAAGTACTTACTGTCGCAACATACTTACCCTGACCGATAAGTCTATTCAACTGGGTTTGAACTTTCTCCTGCATATATTTATCATTTTCTTGAAGCCTTGCAAGCATTTCAGATTGAGCATCTACTAAACTATTGTATACATGCCCATTTGTATCTGTAATAGAGATATTTTCATTCTTCAAGCCGGAAACACTTCCTAAAAGCAGGTTAGAAACTGCTTTTATTGTTCCCATATTAAGAGTTTGACCGACTGCGACTTGCAGCTGTACAGTTGCTGTTACTGGTTTTTGCATAGACGAAAACATCGTTTGCTCAGGAATTGAAATAAATACGGATGCATTTTCAATACCATCTATTCTTCTGATTAAGCGAGCCAACTCGCCATTCATAGCTCTTACGAGTCTTATTCTTTTATCCTCTTTAGTAGAAGTAAAATCACCTTTATCAAAAATTTCTAAACCAACATTCTGGTCGTACAAACCGCTTTCAACAATAACCATAATTGCTCTATCTCTCTGTTCGGTTGTACACTTCTTCATACCCGGTGTGCAGTCGCCTTTTTTAAGACGAAGTACAGACTTAGTACCATCAACGGCACGGGCTGCAACAATATTATTTCTGGCAAGGAGTGCCTGAATTTCAAGAGCTTTTCCAAGATTATCAGTTGTTAAAAGATCAACATCTTCTTTTAAAGGTTCTTTGCTGACATCAATCTGATCATTCTTTGACTTACTTGAAGCTGCTATTGTTCCGCATATAATAAATACAATTAAAAGCAGAACAACACCTCCTACAATTGAGGCTAAAAGAATTTTATTTTCAAGTAACTTTTTAAAGTCCATAGTCCTTCCCTATAAGATTATTATACACATATATATTAATTTTGAGAAGCTTAAATCTGTATTTGCATTATTTTATCATACGCTTGTATGACCTTACCAGTTGCAGTGGTTGCGACATTAACAGCAATTTCGGCCTTGGACATTGCTACCATTACATCATGAATATCCACATTCTCCGAGCCCATCATTGCATCTTTTAACAGGTTATCAGGCGCATTCATTGAGGTGTTAAGTCCTTCTACGAGGCCTGACATTACACTCTGAAAATCTGTAGTAGAAGGTTCCTCCACTCTGTTCATTCTTGCTGACGGGAAATCACCCCAGCTGTCAAGCTTTGTGTGCTGTATTCGTGCCTCTAATTCATACCTTGGATAAAATCCGTTAAACATATATTTCACCTCTTTTAATAATTTTATCGGCTTGTTTTTTATTTTTTTTAGATATTTTTTGGAAATATCATACATATGCAGTATCGTTTTAATAATTATTAAAGAATTGTCAAGTTTTGCCGTCATAGAAAGTATTATGAATTTACATGAAGAATGCTTATTAAAATATTTACTCAACCCGCTTGATTTACTCCAATCAACAGAGCTTTTGAAATTCAATAACAGCCTGATTGAAAAGAGTATTTGTGTGGATAAAATCCTTGCAAAGAAAGCTAAAATTAACTATACTAGAATATAATTTACAATTTTTGGGGGAGATATGAAAAATCTTATTAAGACAAAATGGTTTATCTATGGAACTTATTTGCTTCTTGTTCTGGCAACTTTGCTAATAGGTTTTGTACTGTTACAAAATAATAAAACACTTAAGAACGTAATAGTATCATTTTTTGAAGTAGCAGAAAACAGAACTTTTGACTACAGACAGTCTTTACAGGTAATTCATAAACGTCCTCTGCCAAATAAAGATATTGTTGTACTTGCAGTAGACGACGCTAGCTTAGAATCTTTATGGGAAAAGTACGGAGAATGGCCTATACCGAGAAATGTATACGGCGATTTGATAAACTATCTTGAATTACAAAAACCTCAATCAATAATTTTTGATTTAATGTTTATTAAATCCATAAGAGCAACAGCAGATGCTGACAAGTATTTAGCTGAAACAATGAATAAGTATAATAATATATATACAGCAATGAACCTTGATGACCATCCATCCAGCTTAAGACTTCCTATAGATTTGCCTGAAAGGCTGGCTTTAAATATTCAAAACGACTCAAATGTTGATTTCACACAAAAAAGTTATAAAAACTGCAGACCTATAATGTCATCATTAATTGATGGAAAAGTTAATATAGGAATGACAAACGTTCAGAGAGCTAGTGACGGTATTTTACGAGAAATTACACCTATTATGATGTATAAAGATAAATACTATCCGTATCTATCTTTTAAAGCAGGTGCCGATTATATTGAACAAAAAAATGCAAAAGATTTTGCAATTGATGCAAATTCTAACTTAAAAGTATTTGATACAAAAATTCCACTTACAAAAGACGGAAATGCAATACTTAACTGGTACGGCCCGAGCGGTACTCATACAATTATACCGATGTATGAAGTAATTAATGCAATGACCGGCACTAATAAGAGTTTGAATACAAAATTTGATTTTAAAGATAAAGTTATTATTATTGGAACAACAGCAACCGCGCTTCAGGATAATAAAAGTGTTCCTATACAAAACATTATTTATCCCGGAGTTGAAGTACACGCTACATTCTTTAACAATATGCTGGATAATAACTTTATAAGAAAAACGGATGCGTTTACTGATATTATTATAATTACATCAGTTATAGCAATCGTCGGTGCTATTGTAATGCTATCGACTTCAACCTTATTTGCGTCGCTTTCTACAATACTATTTGGCATTGCATATTTATTTATCTCATATTATTTAATGGAATTATATAATTTGTGGATTCCGGTTGTAATGCCTGTAATCTCTATCATGGCTGCATTTGCACTATCATTCTTAGCTAAATATCTATTGAAAGCACGTGATTTCGAATACCAGTATAAACTGGCTACAATAGACGGATTAACAGAGCTGTATAACCACAGATATTTTCAGGATACTTTAAGAAAACAAATAGACATTGCCAGAAGATACAATCAGGCTTTCTCATTAATCATAATTGATATTGATTTCTTCAAAAAATTCAATGATACATACGGACATCAAGCAGGAGATGCCGTTTTAAGGCAGGTTGCTAAAATTCTTAAAAACAATTCGCGTGCAACCGATTATGTATGCAGATACGGCGGTGAAGAAATGACAATTATCCTGCCTAATACCTCAGCAGAAGATGCATTATTCAATGCGAACAGAATTTGTAAAGCTGTAGCAGAAACACCATTTCATCTGACTCCTGTTGATAAAGTTAATGTTACAATAAGTCTTGGAGTTTCAACATTCCCTGATAATGCACAAACCCCTCAGGATTTGATAGAGTGGGCAGACAAAGGTTTGTATTACGCAAAAGAACACGGTAGAAATCAGGTTGGCCGCTACTAATAGACAAAGGATTATACATGGAAGATGTTAAAATAATAGGCGCAGGTCTTGCAGGTTCAGAAGCTGCTCTCCAGCTTGCCAAAAGAGGAATAAAAGTTAAGCTGTATGAAATGCGGCCTAATAAAACTACAGGTGCACATGTTACCTCTGATTGTGCCGAATTTGTATGCTCTAATAGTTTGGGTTCCTCTGATATAACCAATGCCAGTGGCCTTCTAAAAAAAGAAATGGAGATTTTAGGCGGCGAGCTTATTAAAATCGCATACGAAAATGCTGTTCCAGCAGGTAATGCACTTGCTATTGCAAGAGAAGACTTTTCAAAAGCAGTTACTGAGCGTATTAATAACAATCCTGATATTGAACTTGTAAGAGAAGAAATAACTGAAATACCTGAAGGAAAAGTAATTATAGCATCAGGCCCGCTTACAAGTGATAAGTTTGCAGATGCAATTAAAGAGTTCACCAAGAGCGAACATCTCCATTTCTTTGATGCTATTGCCCCGATAGTCGAAGCAGAGTCTATTAATTTTGATAAAGCTTTTTGGGCATCAAGATATGACAAAGGAGAAGCTTCATATATCAACTGCCCTATGAATAAAGAAGAGTATGAAAACTTCTATAATATATTAATTAATGCACCAAGAATAGAACAGCACAGTGTAGATGCCGGAGCAAAGTTTTTTGAATCCTGTCTACCTGTAGAAGTTCTTGCTTCTCGCGGAATTGATACGCTCAGGTTCGGTCCTATGAAACCTGTAGGTCTTATTGATAAACGTACAGGAATTGAAAATTATGCAGTGGTGCAGCTAAGACAGGATAACTCGGCAAAAACACTGTTCAATCTGGTAGGCTTTCAGACAAATCTCAAATGGGGAGCGCAGAAAGAATTAATACACTCAATCCCCGGGCTTGAAGAAGCTAATATTGTTCGTTACGGAGTAATGCACAGAAACACTTTTATAAATAGTCCGCAAATTCTTAACCCTACACTAGAAACCAGACAAAGAGAAGGACTATTCTTTGCCGGTCAAATTACAGGAACAGAAGGATACACAGAATCTATAGCAACCGGAATGCTTGCAGGAATTAATATGGCAAGAAGAATAAAAGGAGAACCTCTTATCAGTCTGCCAAGAGAAACAATGCTGGGTGCATTGACTTTCTACATAACCGACATTGCTCATCTTAAGCACATATCCTCACGCGATAACTCTGTAAGATACTTGCCGCTCCAGCCAATTAATTCAAACTGGGGTATTTTAACTCCGTTGGAAAAACGTTTACCTAAAAAAGACAAAAAGCTCAAAAACGAACTGCTGTCTAACCGTTCCCTTGAAACTCTTAATAATTTTATTAACAATTGTAAAGTTTTGTAAAAGCTCTGCGCAATTCTCGTAACTAAAAATACTTTATATATACAAGAGTAAAAATACGAGGAAAAGGAGCATATTATTATGGGAATTGAAGGAATTGAAATTTCTAAGTTAAGCGGGAAATTACAACAGTTAGCAACAGCTGCTGATGATGGAAATGGTGTTATCGAAAATAACGAAATTGAAATTTTTAAAGGTTATGCAGATGCAGCCGTTAAAAATGGTCAGGTTAGCGAAGATGATTACAAAGCAATCTTTGGTGCTGATATCAAAACAACTCAACCAGCAACAAATCCTCAGCAAACAACATATACTAAAAAAGATGTTAAAAGAATGGAAAAGTATGTTGTAACAATTTTAAAAGAAGAAGTAGCAGCTTCTCCTTCTGAAATAAAAGCTAAGCTCCAGGAAAGACTCGGCGTAAATGCAGATGATCCAAAATACAAAGATTTGCAGGGTCAGGTTGAATATATTTTAAATGCAATCAATGAAGTTGGTTATAAATCAAAAAACGATGTTGATAAATTAGAAAAAACTGTTAAAGAAAAATTACAGATTGGCAAAAAAGATGATTTCGCAAAAGACGTATTAAAAGCTTTAGTTGAAAATGCCGAAGTTGCACAGAGATCTAAAGAATATGGTGAAATCAAAGAAGCCTATGAAAAACTTGTAAAAGCAGGAATGGATGAAGAAGCAGCATACAAAGAAGCTAGAAAAGAATTTAAAGATAAGGGTTCCTATTACAAAGACTACCTTAAACATGGTAATATATTCTACAAAGCACTTCACTGGAAGAGAAAAGACAGTGATTTTGAAAAAAGAACTATCATGCCAGAAGCCAGAGCAACAGTAAGGGAAGCAATCAGCGAATCAGATTCAACCAGCTCTAAAGGCGTTGAAAGAGATGCAAAAAAATCATTAGAAGCTGATGGTGACTATAACAGATACACTAAAAAAGCTCTTGGAGGCGAAAACAACTTTGGTGAATGGATTAGCGGAAAAGACTCTGACATGAAAGTTGCCAGAAAAAATCAGGCTACAAAAAACGAAGTTGAAGGTATCAGAGAAGACGGACTCAGCGCAGAAGAAATTCATGATGCTGTTGATAAAAGAAAAACCTTCTTATTCTTCAAAAAGAAAACAGTGTTATTTGAAACACTAAAAGCCAGCGGTTTAATAGTTGACAAAGGCAATGGCGAATATGATGTTTCTAAACTCTCAATGATAATTGGTGAACATGTTGGTGCTAACTATAAATTAGATAGACAAACATCAGACTTCAAAGCATTAGCTGAAATAACAAAAACAACAAGCGCGCTTGCTGCTGCAACAGAATTAAAGAATCTATCAGAACAAGAAGCTAAAATGCTTGTAGAAATGTGCGGTTACAAAGTTGAAGGCAAAAACTGGGGCAAAGCTATCCTTGCAGCAACAGCCGGAGCATTAGTTACAGGCCTAAGTGCAGCCGGTTCTGCCGCAACAAACAAAAAATATGTATTAGATTCAAAAGTAACAAACTCAAACCACGTTGAATTTAACCTGAAATGTTCTGGTAAAACTCTTGAAGATCTAAAAAATCAATTTGGTAATATTGAAGGAGCCAGCTTGAACTTAATTGAAGGCGGCCTGCAGGTTATCATTGACCAGAAAAGCGTTGTACCGCTCTTATGGAAAGGCTCTAAAAAGATTATGGACACTGCATTAAAAGCAGCAATCCCTGGAGCAGTATTAGGTTTACTCGCTGGTCTAAAAGACAGCCCTGAAAAACCTATTACATCAACACAGTTCAATTGCACAACTCTTGAAGAATACGCAAAGGTTCTTGATAGCGAAGTAAAACAAAAGGCTATTGATCCTAAATACAAAGATGCATTAATGATGATAGCAGCAACATTCATAACAGAAGATAAAGACGGCAACAAAGTTTGGGATTGCGAAGGCTATAAAACATTCTTGAACAATGCGGCTGGTAACGGCGGTGTTCTTAACAGAGAAGAACTTCTCGGAGCTGTACAACAATTGAAAGACAAACCTCCTGTTGAACATACTGATGAAGAAAATGATGGCGACGAAGAAATAACAACAGGCGGAGATGAAGATGGCGAAACCGTTCCTGAAAAATGCCCTCTTGAAAAAAATAATAATCCTGTTGATACAACACTTCCTCACAAAGTTAAATTCGGTGATTCCTGGGAAGAACTTGTTAACGCCTACTTCCCAACCTGGAAAGAATGCTACGGCAAAATGTACGGAAAAGGCGGAGCTATTCAAGCACTCAAAAAAGCAGTTTCAAAAAATGAACAAGAATACAAAAAATTACTTGCAGGTTACATTCCATCAACAATCAACATTCCGGAAAAACTCGGCGATTGTGAAAGAAATGACAAAGGTAAAGTTACATTCAGACAACCTAAAGAAAATCCGGTTGGTTATATGGGAACCGTTGGTAAGAAAACAGGCTACAATGAAATTATTCTTACAGACTGTAACGGTAACCAGGGTAAAGGCCGCGATGTTAATGCAGCACTTAAAGACCTTAACGGGAAAACAGGAAAAGAATATACTGAACAAGATATCGTTGAATAAAGAAGAAACCATGATTGTTTTGATTATAAAAAAGAGACGGATTAAACATCCGCCTCTTTCTTTTTCCAGCTATATTACTTATTATCCAAGAACATCTTCTATATCACCAAGGATACCTTCGTGATTTCCGCCGCAGTTGCAATCGCATTCAACCTTACCTGTTATATCAACAGTAATGTTGTGGTCTTTTATTGCTTCAAGAATTTTATCCAATTTTTCCATTAATTTAGTATCATCATAGTTTTTGTTACCAATTTTATCAAGGATTACAAGGATAGAATCCAACTTCTTCAATAATTCAGTATCATCATATGAACCGCCGTTGCCGCCTTGAGCTTTGATTTCGTTTAATGTCTTGATAATATTTTGATATCTTACATCGTTCTTATCAAATTCATCGCCTAGAAGTTCAATAATTTCATCTTTGGCTGCCTGTATTGTTAAATTTATAACATCCATTTTTCCATCAATACTTTCCAACAGGTCGTTATTCTTAGATACAAGATCAATTAATTCAGCAACCATTTTTTCTAAGCTTGAAATATCGATGTTTCCGCCACCTTCAATCTTGATATTACCAATTGCTTCAATAATAGCTTTAGCACTTGCCTGCTGATTGTTATCCATAGTATCAAGTTTTTCAAGAACTTTTTCTAACAGTGCTTCTATATTTTCACTTGAACCGCCGTTACCATTTTCAATCGCGTTGAAAATATTTGTTAAGTCTTTTGAAATATCTACACCAAGTTTATCAATAGCATTCAGAACATTTTTCTGGAATTCGGCACTTTGATTTTCCATTTTAGCCAGCAATTGTGAAATATTCTTAAGTTCCGTTGTATTATTTCCTACTTCACCTACAACTTTATTTAACAAATCTATAACTTCATTCTGGAATTTTTCATCTTGAGCTTGAATTTTTGCTAATAATTGTTCTACGCCATCAAGAGAGAAATCATATTGATCAAACTTACCGATAATGTTATCAAGCTTACCTGTGATTTCAGAGCCCAGATTTTCAATTAAAGTAAGTATATTTTTCTGGAATTTTTCATCTTGATCCTGCATTTTTGCTAGCAATTGTGTTAACTCATTAAGCTTAGCTGTATTGTTACCGATTTCATCAAGAATCTTATTCATGTTAGAAACCATTTCAAATCCGATTGCACCAAGGTAATTAAGAATTGCTTCTGTATTTTCTTTACCAGCTTCTGTATTTTGATCAACTTTTTGATTCAAAGATTCCAGCAGAGCTTTTACATCGCTTAAGTCAACTGTATTATTTTTAACAGCTTCAATCAAATCGCCAAAGTTGCGATTCATTTCAAAACCTACAGCTGCAATATAATTTAGAATTTCTGCCTGTAATTCTTTATCCTGATCTTTCATTTGACCGAGTAAATCATTAGTAGAATCAATCTTATCACCATTCTTGCTTATTGCATCTAAAAGTTTTTGGAAATCTTCTTTTGACAATGAACCGTTTTCATATTTATTAATCAATTCTGTCAAAAGATTATTAGTTACATCTACTTTTGCATTTCCAGCTTCTACAAGAGATTCAATTCTATCAAGAGAAGCTTGAACTTCGTCTTTCATCTCAACGTTATTTTCAAAAATGTCATTGATTTTATCAAAGACACCATCAAGTTTATTACTAATATCACCGAGAATTTCTACAATTTTTTCCCAAGCTTTTGCAGCTGTAAGATTACCATCTTTAACTTCTTGCATTATTTCCTGAAGGAATTTATTTGCTTCATCCTGTTTCATACCATTCTGTGTAAGAAGTTCAATAATTGTCTTCTGATTGGCCTCTGACGACATCATAAAGTTATACATTTGTTCATAAAAAGCATTAGCATCAGCTTGTCCGTTTTTGTACATTTCAATAAGCTGTTTCATAAACTCATTGTTTTGCTGCAGCTGTTCATTCGTAATCTGCTGTAGTTCAAGCATCTTCTGCCACAATTCCTGCATCTGTGCAAACATTGATTGAATTGCAGCAAAATCAATATTAACAGTAACATTTACATCCGGCATTTCAGGATATACCGGAATATATTCTTTATCATCACAAGATGTCAATGCAGATGAAGCTCCTAATGTAGCCAGACCCATTAATGCTGCCATCGCTAAAGTTTTCATTTTAGAAGCTTTTCCCTGAAAAGCAAGATTTGATTTATAAGGAGCTACATATTCATTTGCTGCCTTATCTTCAGTTTGTTGAGGCGCTGCCTCATTCATAACTTTTAATTCTGTCGCCAATGTCGGATTAGTAGCAACATTGTTCAAGCCCTGAAACATTAGAGCGTTCATACCTGATTGAGGTCCGTTTGCTTCAGGAGCCGGCGCTAATACGGCAGCTGCCTTTCCTGCGTCAGAGGTATTTCCCCCTAGATTTACCCCTTCGCCAAATTTGATTTTTTTGTTCAATAACAAAAGTTCGTTTGCGTTGATGTTCATAAAATTTATGCTCCTTTTTACATAGTTTATTTTTAAACCTGGTATTTGCGTTAAAACAGGTAAAATTTTTTTTTGCTATTAAAAAATTTTTTCGACTATTTTTTTACAATTCTTAACACTAAACTATAAAAAAGAATTGTTGTCAAAGATTTTATTTGTTTATATAATATTAAAGAATATGTTGCAGGTATAAAACAATGAAAAAAATAGTAGTTCAGAAATTTGGCGGAACTTCGGTTGCCGATACTGATAAAATAAAAAATGTTGCAAAAGCAGTTATTAGAGAGCGTAATTTAGGTCATGATGTAGTAGTTGTAGTTTCTGCAATGGGACATACTACTGATTATCTTGTAAAAATGGCTAAAGACATTTCAGAAAATCCTTCATCTAGAGAGATGGATATGCTTCTTTCTACCGGAGAAGGGGTTTCTATAGCTCTTTTAGCAATGGCTCTTCAAGCACAGGGATGCCCTGCTGTCAGCATGAATGCAATTCAGGTTGGAATTATGACTGAGAAAGTTCACTCTAAAGCCAGAATTATAAACATAAAAACTGATAAGATAAACAGCCATCTGGAAAAAGGTGAAGTTGTAGTTGTTGCAGGATTTCAGGGAGTTACAGATGATTTAGAAATTACCACCCTTGGAAGAGGCGGTTCTGATACTTCAGCAGTTGCTCTTGCAGGCGCACTTAATGCAATAAGATGCGATATATATACAGATGTTGAAGGGGTTTATACAACTGACCCTAGAATAGTTCCTCATGCTTCAAGGCTGGATGAAATTTCATACGAAGAAATGCTTGAACTTGCCAGAGTTGGTGCTAATGTACTGCATCCTAGAGCTGTGGAAACTGCAAAACAATATAATGTACCGCTTAGAGTTAGAAGTACTTTTAAGCTGGATAATTTAGGAACTTTAATATTAGGAGTTGATGAAATGGAATTACATAAACCTGTTACCGGTGTTGCATCGGATTTGTCGCAATTGAGAGTTGTTGTTTGTGATGTGATAGATAACCCTGGAACAGCAGCAGCATTATTTAACGGACTTGCAGATGCAAACGTTTCTGTTGATATGATTATCCAGTCTTACGCAAGAAAAGCTTTAAATACAAATGATATTGCATTTACCATAGATAAAGGTGATGTTGAACAAACTCTCGCAATTGTTGAGAGCGTTAAAGAAAAACTTGGATACAGCAATGTTTTCGTTGATGACAAAATAGCAAAAGTTTCTATTGTTGGTGCAGGTATGATTGATAGACCGGGTATAGCTGCTACGATGTTTAAAACTCTGGCTGATTTAGGTATAAATATAAAGATGATTTCTACAAGCGAAATAAAAATCAGCTGTATAGTTGCAGAAGATGATGCTAAAAAAGCTGTAGAAGGGCTGCATAAAGTTTTCCATCTTGATTGCAGTGAAGTTGCAGAAGTCAAAGGTGATTTACCAGAGGTATAAGGGGTAAATGTACGGGCTTTTTGCCAAACTTCAGGTTTAATGTTTTTAATAGAGGTTAAAATGAAAAAAGTATTATTATCTTTTATAGTATTTACAGCGATATCATTATCTGTTTTAGCTGATGATAAGCAGGAAGTTTTACAGTTTTTCAACAATTATGTTAAAGCTGCAAACACTTATAGTACAACTATTCCAGATATGTACTCTCCGAGTGCTAAAATCATAAGACAGGTTATAAAGCCTGACGGAACAACTCAGGACGTACAGACTAATACTTCAACTTATATAACCCAGATGAAACTCGGTCAAGCAGGAGCTAAAATAAGGCATTATACAAATACATATACGAATGTTTCAGTAACTCCTGTTTCTAATGGAAAATATAAAATTTCATCACTCAGACAGCCATCTGGAGAGAGTTATAAACTTAAAACGTATATGATTGTTCAAAAACAGCCAAATGGTAAGTGGCTTATTGTCGAAGAGATGATGCAGACAAAAGTGCAGACATTTTTGAAATACGCTAAGAATTAATATTTTAAACACCTAATGACGGCGCAATTTGAATAAAGGTACGGACTAAATCTTCATCCCATTGTGTACCGGCGCCTTCATTAAGAATAGATATAGCTTTTTCAATATTCATTCCGCGTCTGTAAGGTCTATCGCTGATTAAGGCATGATAAGTATCTGCAATTGCTACTATTTTTGCTGCCAAAGGAATATCTCCATTTACGAGTCCTTCTGGATAGCCTTTGCCGTCAATACGTTCATGATGATATTTTACAATCGGAATTAAATCTCTAAGAGATGGATTTGGCATAAGTACTTTTTCTGCTCCGATTGTTGGATGTTGTTTCATAATTGCCCACTCATCATCAGAGAGAGGCCCTTCTTTTTTCAAGACAGTTTCAGGAATGCCTATTTTTCCTACATCATGAAGAAGCGCACCCAGTTTAATACGCTCAACTTCATCTTCAGGCAGATTGATAGCCCTTGCAAGAGCCTCTGAGAAACGGGAAACAGAAGTTGAATGACCTTTTGTATAAGGATCTTTTGCATCAATTGCTCCTGCAAGAGATGTTGCGATTTCAGAAATTCTTGCTCCAGAAATTGCATGGTCTGCATTAAATTTTGAGATTAATTCATCCTCAAAGTTTATACCCAGCTGGGCATGACGTTTTCCAATAACTTCTGCGTACGATTTTAAAGCAACATCATCCCAGAAGTTAAAGTCTGCGGAACTAATGATAGCAGACATACCATCTTTGTATCCTTTTGCCTGAGAAATATACATTGCCTGTTCTGCTAAGATTAAAAGTTTTTCTTTATCTTCCGAGCAGTCCGGATAAGTTGCGATACCAACAGAAACTTTAACCGGCCCTATATCATCTATAAAGCAGCACGAAAGCGAATAGGTTAAGTATTCTGCAACATACTTTGCCTGTGCTATAGAAGTATTAGGCATAATAATCGCAATCTCATCTCCTCCATAACGGCCTGCAATATCACCTTCACGCATATTTTGACGAACTTTTTCTGCGACAAGTTTAATAACTTCATCACCTTTTGCGTGACCGAGTTCTCTGTTGATTTTTGTAATATTACATACATCCATCATTACTATAGAAAGCTTTTGCTTATTAATTTCTGCCCTGGAAATCTCGTTGGATAAAATTTCTTGAAATCCTCTATGGTTGTATAGAAGTGTAAGATTATCCGTATTAGCGTATCCTTCACTCATTTCCTGCAGTTCTAAATTATGAGAATAAAGCGCAGAAAAATTAGCAATAAGATTATAAAGCGTTATATTTTGTCTTGCGTAGTTGTCTTCTATTATTAAAACGCCAATGCATTTATTCACTGATATCAAAGGAAGTATGACAACTGCATTTTTCTTAAAGTACGCCAGTTTCAAGAAGTTAACATCATCTTTAAAAATAATTTCTTTATTGCAAAACGCTTGTACAATCGGATTATCAATATCTTTAAGAAACACTTTTGTAGAATAAAAATTTCCAAGCTTATCTTTAAGAGTAAGATTAATACAGCTTGATTTTTCCTTAAATAAGCCTACTGCAATGAAATCAGAATCGATATTTTGTGTAATAATAGAATATATTTTTGAATAAAATTCTGTAATAGACGATATTTGAGGTATCTTAACAAGTTCCTCAACAACCATTTTGTAGTTTAAAGTCAAGCCTTTATCATTATTGAAATTTTTAGTTTGTGGATTAGAAAGAGAATTAGCACGATTATTGAAGGTCAAAGCATTAACCTTTGACACCAGTTTTTCCTGAAAAAATGGCGATGAAACCGGGGCTTTATCCGAAAGATTTGTAATCTTATCTGCTAAATTTTTTTCTTTTTTCACACTTCCACCTAAAGACTATAGACTATTTAAAACTTATAAACAAAAAAAATTGACATTTTATTAAAAATTCTTTACAAAACTGATTATCCCTTCAATTCATATATTAACATTTTTTTTAAGTTTTGCCAGCCTAAAATATATATTTTTTTACAAATGTTAATGAGTCAGGTTAGATATAAAGAGTTTGTGAGGCTTCAAAACTATGTTTCTGGTGAGTTAAGGGAATTGTGAACAAGAATTTATTACAAATTTTCCCATCTGTTGAAGCACTGATTCTGCCGTAATGGCTTTCTACAATCTTTTTACATAGATATAAGCCTATTCCATGCCCAATTGTCGTGTATTTCGGCACTTCTCCTGTAGTTTTATTAAACATTGTTGAACATTCGCGTTCTGAAAGTGTAATGCCGCGGCTGGTAATTTCTACTTGAATATGATTTGTAAAAACTTCTATATTAACGGTTACCTGCTCATTATGATTAGAGTACATAACGGCATTGGACAGCAGGTTTAGAACTACTGTCTTCATATCAACTCTATCTGCCTCAATAATAGTATTAAATCCGTTATCCTTATAAACAAATTCTACTTCTTTTTCCTGAGCTACAGGAGAAATTTCTTCAAAACATTCAATTACGAGTTCTGAAAAGCTAAAATATTCAAACACCAGATGTTTTTTACCATTTTCATATCTATATGTTTTTAACACCATTGAAATCATGTCAAGAATATACTTACAGGAAGCTTCTATTTGACTTACCAAATCTTTTTGATCTTCATTGATAGTTCCTATTGTTTCATGTTTTATTAGCTCAAGCCCTCTGAGCTGTGCGAGGGTTGGAATTTTTAAATCATGAATCAATGTTTCGATAAAGTATTCTTTTTGTCTTTCAATCTCTTTTTCTGCCTCAATATTTTCATATATTATGAGTATGTGTTTAATATCTCCATTCGCATCAAAGACTGGTGCTTTTCTTACACGGCCAAGAAATGGCTGATTTACATATTTAATATTCCTCTCAGCCACAATAGGCTTTTGCGTACGAAAAATTTCTTCATCCTCTTTGTGTGCATATTTTAGGGATTCTTCATCCGCAACATCAGCTAGATGCATGGTGCTTAATTTTCCTCTTGGACAATTAATCGCTTCTTCAAAAGAGGAGCTGCCGATAATAAAATTATTTTCTGTATCCTTTAGAAACGCTAATATAGGCATATTCTCCAACATGCATTTAAGCTGTTCATCTTTCTCAAATGCACTAATCTTCGCAGCTTGAGCCTCTTTCTTTAAGTATTTATTAAGTCTTACATGTTTAATCAGATATATAATTGTAACAGCAATAATTGCTACAAGAGCGACAATATGATCAGTTGTCTTGTATAAAACAAAAAGCGAAATGACAAATATACTTATACTTATTAAATCTTTTAAAATACCCATAGTTATATTCTCATCTAATCTGTATTTTAATATTACATTATTTTATTTTGAATATAAATTGCCTATGTGGGTAGAGAATTTAAAAATATTTTATGCAGTTTTACATTATGAACCCTAAGAAAATCTACTCCAGCACTCATTAAAGGATAGGAATAAGCAAGAGTAAAGGAGTCTTTAATATCATTGCCAGCATCCTGAACCTGCAGAAGCCTTTTTCTTGAGATTCCCACCATAACTGGACATTCTAGAGAATAAAAAGTTTGAATATTTTCTAATATCTTGAAATTATCTTCCCTGGATTTTCCAAATCCAATGCCCGGATCTATGATAATATCATTTATACCTGCTTCCCGAGCAAAATTGATTTTATCTTTAAGGTTTAAAAAGATTTCATCTACTACATTCTTATAAACAGGCGTATTTTCGGCTTTATCTTTTGAATGCTGAATTATTACACCTGCATTATATCTAGAAATTACATTCGCCATTTTATTGTCATATTCGAATCCTGAAACATCATTTATTAGATGAGCACCATTATTCAGAGCAAAATCTGCGACAGCTGAACTTCTTGTATCGATGCTAATTTTTGTAGTTAAACCTTCATTTATTATAAAAGATAAAATTGGTTTTAGACGCGCAATCTGCTCTTCCGGCGCAACAGGTACTGAATAAGGTTTTGTACTTTCTGCACCTATATCAATCATATCAGCACCGTCTTCAATTAAAGAAATCAACTTTCTTTGTGCATCTTCCGGTTTTAAATATAATCCTCCGTCAGAAAAAGAGTCAGGAGTTACATTCAAAATCCCCGCTATTTTTGTCTTTCCGGTAGGTTTGTTTAAAAAGTCCTGAATTTCCCCCGCAAGCATTGCAAGCTTAAACGGCTGCCCCTTTAGTTTTGAAATAATCTTTTGCAGCTGAGAATAGCTTCCGCAAAGAATTACATCCGAGGTTTCAATTTTTCCGGTAACAACATTTCTATTGACGGCACAGTCTGCTCCGAAGATTAAAGCCGTTTGTTTCAATATATTTGCCTGAGCTATTGATAATCCGTATATTTTTATATTTTTATATCTGAATTTTTCTGATATAACATCTAAATATAAAGAATCAAATCCTATTTCAGCCAGTTCTACATGGATATTGCTATATGGAATTTCTCTTAACAAAAATCTACTCATGCGAAAATTCTATCACAATTATAACAGAAGTTAAACTTTGATAATTTGAAGCGTGATAGCCTTCACTACTGCCTGAACCCTGTTTGTTACATTAAGTTTTCGGTAAATAGCTTCCATATGTGCTTTAGTTGTTGAGTTAGACATACTTAATTCTTCTGCTATTTCTCTATTCATAAGACCTTTAGCAACAAGATTCAGTATGAGTAATTCCTGCTTGGTAAAATCTCTCATAAAAAAAACCTTTCACTACTCAATTTTTATCTGAAAACCGCCACTTGTCTATCAGCCTGATGGCTATTTTTAAAGAAGTACTCACACTTGAAATATAATAAAAAATATGGCATAATGATATTACTTTATATAGGTGTTTATTTTGTTCCTACATTTTTATAAATAGGGAGAGTAAGCTCTATAATTATTGAAGTATACCTGCCGATACAAAATCGCCAGCAGGAAATGGATTAATTAAGGCACTCACCCACCTGCGAGTCATTGCAGGTAACAAAATCGCACTTATATAAAGTAATAAGGGCTTTGCTAAGCAAAGCCCTTATTACTTTATATCTCAAATTTTTCTTTTAAATCTTCCAGACACTTCTGACTATCTGTTTCAAAATAAATTCTTAACAGTGGTTCTGTTCCGCTTGGTCTTACAAGTATCTTAGCCATATCTCCAAGCATAAGCTTAACTCCATCTTTTGTGTCAATTGAAGTTACTTTATACCCGCCTATATTTTGCAATAATTTTACCCTTTCAAGAATTGGTCTGATTTCTTCTTGACTATCAAGCTTCAAATCTATACGGTCTGTATAAAATTTACATCCGGCAAGTTTATACAAATCTTCCTGAAGTTCTACTAACGATTTTTCAGTAGAAGCCATTGTTTCAAGAACAAGTAAATTAGCAAGCAGCCCGTCTTTTTCAGGTATATGTCCCTGAATGCTCAATCCTCCAGACTCTTCGCCGCCTATTATAACTTTATTTTTACGCATTGCTTCTCCGACATGCTTAAATCCGACTGCTGTTTCAATAACATTTATACCTAGTTTTGCAGCTACTCTATCTATAAGGAGGCTTGAACCAACTGTCTTAACAACACTCCCATCAATACCGCGTTCTTTAAGATGTTTAAGAAGAATTGCTATAATCTCATTTGGAGAAACATATTCACCATTTTCATTTATAACCCCGAATCTATCTGCGTCACCGTCATTAGCAAGCCCGATTGCATTCGGCATCTTTTTGACTGTTTCAATTAATTCTTTCAAAAATCTGGGTTTTGGATCAGGCATTCCTCCGCCAAATTCATTATCATGATACATATGTAGTGTTGAAAATTTTATCTTATGCTGGTTCAATAATTCATCAAAATAGCCTATAGATGCTGAATACAGACCATCAAATACAATATTTGTTTTCAATTTCCTAATGGTATCAAAGTCTATGAATTCTTCAATATGTTTATTATATTTTGCTCCAAAATCAATTTTATGCATTGTTCCTGATGAATCTGAACCAGGAAATTCAATATCAATATTTTTTACTATTTCATCTGTAATATCACTTGTTGCAGGCCCTGCATAGTCTGGAATAAATTTTATACCTAAATATTCCGGAGGGTTATGTGATGCAGTAAACATTATTGCACAGGCATTTTGAATAAGTGCATTATATGCAAGAATAGGGGTTGGAACAACCCGTGAAGAGTAAAGTACATTAAAGCCCTTGCCTTTTAGTAATTCCGCACATAAAGCAGAAAATTCATCTGCCTTATTTCTAGGATCATATCCTATAAGAATAGGTTTACAAAAACCAAAATTATCAGCTATATATTTCCCTATAGCAAGAGTTACTCTTTCTACATTTACTCCTGTAAAATCTTTATCTAATACAGCTCTCCAGCCGTCCGTTCCAAATGTTATATCCATCTTTCCCCGCTAAACTATATTACGGCTCTGAAAATTAATCAAAGCCGTAATATATAATTCTTCTGTACGTTATTTTGCGACTTTTACGCCCATAGGGTCAATTGCAAAATCAGTTCCTTGTTCTGTTGTACTAAACTTAATAGGAATTCTAGCTGTTCTTGTGCAGGCTTTTACTGTCCAAATTTCTTCCCAGCTGCCGTTATTTTTAGGCTTAGTTATATTTGTGTCTGTAATAGAAAAAGTTTGACAGTCAGGTGCTGCAATTCTTAAACCGTATGCATAAACAGGAAATAGCATATCAGCTTGTAATTTACCATCGGCAAGGGTTTTTCCTGGAACCGGCACTTTTGTATCATAGTCATATGCAAATGCTGCTGTTGTAAAAGCAGCTGCTGCTATTAACATTAATAAACCTTTTTTCATATTCTGTATCCTTTCTTGCATATATATTATCATAAAAATTTATTTAGAAAACATCTGCTTTATTCCGTCTACAGAACTCAAGATTCCTGTTGCTTCATAAGGCATATAAACAATCTTATTGTCCTTACCGCTTGTTATTGTCTTCATTGTTTCTAAGTATTTCATTGCTATCAAATATTTATCCGGCTGACCTTTATCAGCAAGAGCATTAATAATTCTTTGAATAGCTTCTTTTTCACCATCTGCTTCAAGTATTCTAGCCTGAGCAACACCTTCTGCTCTTAAAATATTTGCTTGTTTTTCGCCCTCAGCACGGTTGATAGCAGCCTCTTTTTCACCCTCGGCTTTTAATACTGCTGATTTTTTCAAACCTTCTGCCTCTAAAATGGCTGCACGTCTGTCACGTTCTGCCTTCATTTGTTTTTCCATTGCAGATTGAATATCTGCTGGAGGAATAATATCTTGAAGTTCTACCCTGTTAACTTTTACACCCCATTTATTGGTAGCTTCATCCAGAATAGCTCTAAGCTCATGATTGATTTTATCTCTTGATACTAAGCTTTCGTCTAAATCTAGCTGACCAACCAGATTTCTAAGGTTTGTTTGTGTTAATTTTTCAATTGCATCAGGAAGATTTTGGATTTCATAAACAGCAGACTTCGGATCTACAATCTGAAAATATAACAACGCATTTATGCTTATTGAAACATTATCTTTAGTAATTACATTTTGTCTTGGGAAATCATATACAGCTTCTCTTAAATCAATTTTTGTTCTCTTTTGAATAATTGAATAAGTTGAGCCATCAAACCCTTTTTGTGTAACTTTCCAATCAATAGCTCTAGGAGCTTCTAAAACTGGAATTATGAAATTAAACCCTGACTGAAGAACTCTGTCAAATTTACCCAGACGCTCTACAATAACGACTTCTGCCTGCTGTACAATAATAACACCTTTAGCCACAAAAACAAGTGCTAAAACTATTAAAAAAATTGATAATGAAATCATAAAAACTCTCCTATTTGTTATTCTCTACAAACATTATTAAACCATCATTTTTAACAATTTTAACTTCTGAACCGGCTGGAATAAGAGAAGCATCAATACTTCTTGCTTCCCATCGCTCGTCATAAATAGTTATTACTCCTTTTGAATCAGTAACATCTTCAGTAACTCTCGCACTCTTTCCTATATATTTACCACTTATTCCTGTTTCAGTTTCCTTTGAATTCCTTCTAAGAAGCAGCGGACGTAAAAACGCGAATGAAAGAAACGACAAGACAAAGAAAATAAGCACAAGACCAAATTTACTCGCATATACATAAGATATTGCTGCTGTAATGAAAGCTGCGAGTGCGAAATTTAAGAAAAACATACTTGGCGTAAAAATTTCGAGTATTACAAATGCAATACCCACTACGCACAAAAATTGCCACATTAACAAGTTATTACTCTCCTATAATTGAGTTAATTTCTGCCACCATTTCATCTGGATTAAATCCGTGAACTTTAGCCCCTGCTTCAAGGTTTTCAAAATGTGCAGCAGCACAGCCAATACATCCCATGCCATATTTCTGGAATACTGCAATTGCTTCTGGATGCTGTTGAACGATATCCATTATCCCCATTTCTTTTGTTACTTTTGCCATGTTTTCAACCTTTCTTTAAAAATTATATTAAATACGAAATTATTGCATTAGCCAACTCCTTACCTTGACTAAATCACAATCCTCATTAAATAAGTAGTGTTATTATACCATACTTTGGAAAGGATTTAAATATGCAATTTATTAAGAATTTCTTTAAACATGACTCGGTAATTGGCTTATGTGGTCTAAAGAAAAAAACAGAATATGTTTGTATTGAAGTACCAAAGAGCTACAAAAAAACTTTTATTACTAACACAAAGAATAATTATCTGTTAATTTAATACTTAAAATAAAGAAGGAGCAACTAAAAGCCGCTCCTTTTCAAACTAATGTTTTATAAAATTAAGATTATTCAATAATTTTATCAACAACACCAGCACCAACTGTTCTACCGCCTTCACGGATAGCGAATCTCATACCTTCTTCAATAGCAACAGGGTTGATAAGTTCAACTTCCATTACTACGTTATCACCAGGCATTACCATTTCGCCTTCAAATTTGATAGAACCAGTAACGTCAGTAGTTCTGATATAGAACTGTGGTCTGTAACCAGGGAAGAATGGAGTGTGACGTCCGCCTTCATCCTTAGTTAAAACGTAAACGTTAGCAGTAAATTTAGTGTGCGGGTGAATTGAACCAGGTTTACAAAGAACTTGACCACGTTGGATTTCAGTCTTGTCAATACCTCTCAACAATGCACCGATGTTGTCACCAGCTTGACCTTGGTCAAGTTGTTTTCTGAACATTTCAACACCGGTAACAGTTGTTTTCTTAGTTTCGCCAAGACCAACTAATTCAACTTCGTCACCAACTTTAACAATACCACGTTCTACTCTACCTGTAGCAACAGTACCACGACCGGTGATAGAGAATACGTCTTCAACAGGCATCAAGAACGGTTTGTCTAAGTCACGTTCTGGAGTTGGGAAGTATGTATCAACTGCATCCATCAATTCCCAAATTTTATCAACCCATTTATCTTCACCACGTTGTACGTTTGGATTAGCTTGAACAGCTTCCAAAGCTTTTAAAGCTGAACCGTGGATGAAAGGAATATTGTCACCGTCGAATTCATAAGAAGAAAGAAGTTCTCTTACTTCCATTTCAACTAATTCTAATAATTCCGGATCATCAACCATGTCGCATTTGTTTAAGAATACAACCAAGTTAGGAACACCAACCTGTCTTGCTAACAAGATGTGTTCACGAGTCTGAGGCATTGCACCGTCAGTAGCTGCAACAACAAGGATTGCTCCGTCCATTTGAGCTGCACCAGTAATCATGTTTTTTACATAGTCAGCGTGGCCAGGGCAGTCAACGTGTGCATAGTGTCTAGCATCTGTTTCGTATTCTACGTGAGCTGTAGAGATGGTTATACCTCTTGCTTTTTCTTCCGGAGCAGCATCGATTTCATCGAATTTTCTAGCTTGTGCTTTACCGGCTGCAGCCATAACACCTGTAATAGCTGCTGTCAATGTTGTTTTACCGTGGTCAACGTGGCCAATTGTACCAATGTTAACGTGCGGTTTTGTACGTTCATACTTTTCACGTGCCATGAGATTAATCTCCTTCTTTGATTAAATATACTACGTTAACTTACTATACTAAGTTATATTATAATTCTAGTCTTTAAAGATTTTTTGTCAATGAGTGGATAAATTCACTACTTAACATCATCCTTAATTACAATCAGATTTTTCACAATCTTCATTGCGCAGGTTGGAAGAACAACTTCTGCCAAGCCGTCTGCTATACTTATTATGCTGCCGGCTTTGAGCGTTACATCTTCGCCCTTGTACTGAAATGTGTAATCATCCTTACGGTCGGATCTGATTGTGATTTGATTGTTCATAATTGCATCCTCTTTTAAATACTAATAAACGCGAACATAGGAATGGCAAAAAACTTTCCGCCATTCCTATATTTATACTTTTTGATTTTACATCCAAAATTAATCAAATACATAACTAATAATTGCAGCTTCTCTAGCTCTTTTAATAGCTGTAGTAACCATTCTCTGGTGTTTTGCACAGTTGCCTGTTACTCTTCTAGGAATGATTTTTCCTGCTTCTGTTAAGTATCTTTTTAACTTTGCTGCATCTTTGTAATCAATAGATTCTACGTGATCTGCGCAGAATGAGCAGGTCTTACGTTTTTTTCTATCTTGTGCATCTTGTTTTGCCATTGTTTTATTTGCCTTTCTAGCCTTTTTTTCAACATTTGGTCGGCAGACATTCCATAATAACTACCAGCTTTATATTCAGGACTTGTCCGTCTGCCTCTTGAACAGCCCGTTCGCTAGCACTAGAATGGAATCTCGTCTTCTCCGATTAATTCGTCAGAAAACTCTTCCTGTGAAAATTTTACGATATCTTCACCAGAACCTGAAGATTTTGCTGCCGGAGCAGAACCTGCCCCCATTGGTTCTATTGTATTAGCGTCGATTTCATAAATTCTTCTTTCAGCACCGCTGTCATTTTTCACAGCTGTAATCTGCAGTCTGCCTTCTACAAGGACTCTGTCATCTTTAGAAAGAGCAGATACAGCCTCATCCAGAGCTGCACGCTTTACGATAACTCTTAAAAGCATCTCTTCTCTGTCACCTATGTTAAGCACAAAAGAAGATACCGGCACGTTATTTTGGGTGAAACGTTTTTCCGGTGCTCTGAATACTGTTCCTGTTACAACTGCTTTTGCTAATGTCATTCTTTTTAATTCACTTTCTTTCTGGTTTGTATTAAAACTCCAACATATTTTGACTTAAACTGTCTGAGCTTTCTTTGCTTCTTCCATAAACATAAATCTTAAAATATTTTCGTTTAATTTAAGACTTCTTTTGAAATCAACAACTGCTTCGCCAGGAAGAGATACAATCATAGTTGTAAAATAACCATCTCTGTAGCCTTGTACATCATAAGCCAGCTTTTTGCGGCCCATTTTGTCAACAGAAGATACTGACCCCTTGTTAGATTTAACTTCTTCAGAAATTTTATCTACAACTTTGTCTAATTCTTCTGAATCAAGACTTGGTTTGAAAATCGTTAATAATTCATAGTTTTTCATAAAAATATTTCTCCTTATGAAACCATGCTAGCATAAAAAGGTTTTAAGTAAAGGGGTTAGGTTTAGCCTAAATCCATTGTCATAAATTTATGCTTATAATCACCTATTGTGTTCATAAGTTCTACAAATTCTGAATATTTTGTTGTATGAAGAGCCTTCGATAACTCTACAGCTTCCAGAAAGTTTATCTTAAAACTTTCTGGTTTTCTATCTGTTATCTTAATCATACCTGTATCTTCAAACATTTCAAGCAATGTTTCAATTACATCGCCTGTAACTCCAAGTGCTGAAGCAGCCCTGCACAGATTAAAATCGCCATTAAGTGAATTACAGGTATATCTTATCATTCCGGAAAAAGTCTTTAAAAGAAGTTCTTCATTATATTTACCCCTCTGGTAATTCATATAGTGAATTGCATCAGGTGACACTGTTGTCATTAAACTCTGCATTACATCATCATCTGCCGGATAATCAAAAAACATTAAAACATCTGACTTTTCAGCATTGCTCCGTGTTGAAATATTCTTGCATATTGCCTCAAACGGTTTCAGAGTTTCCAAAATGCTTCTATCTTCAACAAAAGCACATATTTTTAATTTCGAATTTTTTATATAATCATTCACCTGAGCAAGAATATTTGTTTTCTTTCTATGGTCATAAATTTTAGTTTTTGAAGTTTCTTCCTGCATTAAAGCATCTGAGTGCACATCTTTTAATATCAATTGCACAGAAGTTACCCCGTTGAATGTATTTAACTGAGGGGCGAAAGCGATATCAAGCCTGTCACCGGCAACAAGAGGAACATCACCCTTTGACCACCAGACGCAGTCTAAAGTACCGGAAGGTGTTTCAACTGTTAATTTCAAGTGTTCTTTTGTGGAGCCCATAAGCTTTTTTTGTTTTAGAACGAGATTGTTCACAACAAAAGCTGGAGATGGATTTGCCATCCCGAAAGGCTCTAATTTTGAAATTTCTTCTACTAGAGAAACATCTACATCATTTATCGAAAGTTCCAAATCAATATCCAATGAAGGAGTAAGCTTCTTTCCTGCAAGCATTTCATCAACGGTTTTATTTAAAGCTTTTTTAACCTCATCAAAAGATATTTTTTCCTCTGAAAAAGCAAAACCGCCGGCCATCTGGTGACCGCCGAACCCGTCAAGATTTTCAGAAATATTAGATATGATGTCATAAAGGTTAAGTTCTTTTACACCTCTTGCTGAACATCTGAAACATTTTGCTTCTTCATTATAATTCATTATAAAAGTCGGCTTATAATATTTCTCAACAAACTTAGAAGCCACAATGCCAATTATGCCGATGTGCCAATCTTTTGAGAATAAAACAATTGCATTATCTCTGCTTCTAGAGGCTTTCCATATTTCGTCCGCTTCAGCAAAGGTATCTGAACACATTTGCTGTCTTAGCTTATTAAAGTTTTCAAGCGAAATAATAGCCATTTCAATTTCCTGTTTATTTTCGGAAATCATAACTTTAACAGCAGCATCGACAGTATCAATTCTTCCTGATGCGTTTATCCTTGGAGCAATAGTAAATGCGACCTGTTCTGCTGTAAGCCCGTTGTCAGTGCCGACACCGGCAACATCAAGCATTCTTTTCAGACCATAATGTTTACCAGCTGCTATTAATTCAAGCCCTTTAGTGACAAAATATCTGTTTTCTCCAATCAAAGGGACCAAATCCGCAATTGTACCTACTGTTACAAAAGGCATTATTTCATATGAGAAATCAAGTTTGTTAAATCTTTCAAGCACCCCCTGCGCAAGCTTAAAAGCAACACCGACACCTGCTAGCGAGGTCATTGATTCAAGCTGAGCCGTAGTAAGTTTATCATCAAGAGCGTTCATTGATTTAGGGTTTATAATGGCAAGTGCAGGCGGAAGTTCATCCGGAGCTTCGTGGTGGTCTGTTATAATTACATCCCGCCCAAAACTATTTATAAATTTCACCTCTTCAACACTGCTAATACCATTATCAACAGTAATTATAAGCTTTGGTTTCTTTTTCGTTAAAAGCTGCACAAGAGCTTTTGTATTAAGCCCGTGCCCTTCTGCTTCCCTGTCAGGAATATAGTAATCAACTTCTGCACCTAAATATGCAAAAGTTTTCATCAAAACAGAAGTTGAAGTTACTCCATCTGCGTCAAAGTCACCGTATATTAGTATGTTTTCTTTTTCATCAATGGCTTTAACTATTCTATCAACAGCTTTTGGCATATCACAGAAAGCGTTAGGGTGCATCAGTGTTATACTCAGAGGATTAAGAAAATCTTTCTTTGCCTCTTCAGAAGAGATGCCCCTAACTTCTAACAATCTGTCAATAATTGAAGCAGACTCAAGAGACGCACAGTTTGTAGTTACACCAATCGTCTCTTTACATTTACCCCCGCCGCGGATAATCCACTCTTTTCTATTTGCTCCTACCCCTGTACTAGACATGTCATTTTTTCCAATATTTCTATAGCTTTCTTCAATTGAACGTCATCTTTTGCATCTGCGTTCTCCTGAGTTAATTCTACCACAACATCGGGAGTTATGCCTTTTTTATGAATATCACTTCCTGACGGAGTAAGGTATCTTTGTATTGTAATATTCATACCTGCTTCATCCGGAAGCTTATTAATTTCTTGAACAAGCCCTTTGCCAAAAGATTGTTCCCCGACTATTGTCGCACGGTGATTATCTTTTAGAGCACCGCTCAAAATTTCGCTTGCAGAAGCAGAGCCTTTATTAATAAGCACCACTATCGGTTTGTCTGTAACCTGCTGCATACGTGCTCTTGTAGTAGTTTTATAGCTGTCACGGTCAACAGTGCTAACAATTACACCGCCTCTTAAAAGCATGTCTGAAATATATATTGCATTGGTCAAAAGACCGCCCGGGTTTGAACGTAAATCAATTATAAAACCCTTCATTCCGCTTGAATTATTCAAGATGGATTCAATTTCGCCGGCTGCATTTTTACTGATAAAAGAGCTCAAACGTATGTATTGAATATCTCCCGGAATTTTTGTTGTTTCGAAAGGTGGCTTACAAGAAACCGATTTAACTTCTATTTCATCTCTAACTACACTATAAATTTTATTTGGAACGCCTTTTCTTTGTATAAGAAGTGTTACAGTTGTGCCTTTTTCACCTCTTATTTTATCTGCAGCTGCATCTATACTTATACCTTTTGTACTCTCGCCGTTAATTTCCAAAATTCTATCATCCGCAAGCAGTCCTGCACGTTCTGCCGGAGAGTCCTCTAGCGGAGCAATGATAACAAGTTCGCCGTCACGAAGTCCAATCTGGGTTCCGATACCTTTCAAAGAGCCTTTTATAGACTGGGTTTCTTCCGAAAATTCTTTTGGATCCAGAAAACGTGTATAAGGATCGTTTAAGCTTGTTAGCATTGTTTCAATTGCAACATATGCATCCTCTTTTGTCTTCAATTTATTTTGATAACGATATCTCCATTTATTCCAATCCTGTGAGTTGTTAGTTGGATCATAATATTTTTTATTAACGATTTTCCACACATCGTCATACATTTCTGCCGGAGTTGCAGCATATGCTGCTCCTATACCCATTAATACGGCAGTCATTAATATTGTACTTGCAAATCTTTTCATAAACTACACTCCTCCAAAGTCAAAAGCGCCTTTTATATTATACTACACAAATTTCTTATACGTTTCAAATGTTTACAGGATTTATTTGCCAAATAAATGTAAACATGCTAGAAACGTATAAAAACACTCTTACAGCAGCTGTAATGCTAGTTCTGGAGTCTGGTTTGCAGTAGCAAGGAGTGTAGTGGCTGCCTGCTGTAATATCTGGTTTCTGATATAAGCACTGCTCTCTTCTGCAATATCAGCATCACGAATTGTTGATTGAGTTGAGGTAAGATTATCAATACTTACTCCAATTGATTCAAGTGCTGATTCAAGCCTGTTGTGGGCGGCACCATATTCGGTCTGCTTTGCATTTACACGTTTGATAAGCTCATCTATTTTTTCTAAAGAATTTCTGGCGTTCTCAGAGGTTGATAAATTTATCTTAGGGACGGTCAAGGCAAAAGATATATTTAATGAAATTTTTGAGCTGGACGATGAATCTATACCGGCCTGAAAAACTGTAGGATAATACTTATTTTCTGTTTCTAAAATCGAAGGCAATATTCCTGTTTCTATTAAGGCTTCCAGTTCATCTGTTGTTACTCCGGTTCCACAAGCACTCGTTACCTGAGAGGATTCATCTATATCCCAATAACAATTTCCCAGATCTTGTCCCCCACTTCCTACCAGACCGCCACCGTCGTTATTACAAGACACTTTTGCAGCAGCATAAGAATTTGAAATTTTATTATAACATCTTCCTATCAAACCACCTGCCAGCCATGGGCTTGTAACACTTCCAACTGCAAAACAATTATCTACACTATTATAGCTTTCTCCTAATAAAGCACCAACATAACCATTTCCTGATACATCTGAATTTGAATAACAAAAACTTATAGATTGAGTAAAATCCCAGCCAATAAGACCACCAATCATGTACCTGCCTGATATAACAGCGTTAGTTGAATAACAATTTTTAACGGTACCTCCCCCTTGTCCTACAAGAGAACCGCAGTGATCTTTACCATTAATTTCAATATTTTCCAGTCCTAAGTTACTTATACTTGAAGTTCCTGTATAACCAAATACCCCGAGATTATTTTCATCTGGTTTAATTATTTTTAAATTTGAAATCACATAGCCATTTCCATTAAACTCTCCCAAAAATGGATTTGCAGCTGTGCCAACCGGAGTCCAATCATAACCTTCTAAATCAATATTATTCATAAGAATATATTTGCCAGATAAGTTATCTTGCATAGCCTGTAACTCATCTGCAGTTGTTATGATTGTATACCCCTGAGCGATTGCTTCTTCTTCTGTTAATCGGTCAACTCTGGCTATAAAATCGCCCATCTCTTCAGGTTCGCCCTCAAAAAGATTAAGATTATTAAACTCTGTATTCGTCACTAGCCTGTTGATTTCGTCTGAACGCACATTGATTTCAGATTGAATGGCTTGCAAAGAGCTTTCTCCAGAAGTTCCATTAGCTGCCAGCTCAGCTAAATCACGCATTCGTGATAAATGACTGGAAATTAATTCAAGACTGTCCATCGCCGTCATTACCATATCAAGCCCCATTGATACATTGTCCTGTGCTACTTCATAAGAAGATAATTTGCTTGAGAGGTTTGTATTGATTGAATAATTTGCAGCATTGTCTTTTGCATGGTTTATCTTAAAACCTGTTGTCATGCGCTCGATTGCTATATTTAATCCATTGGTTGATGTTTTTAAGTTGGATTGCACTATTAAGCAGGATAGATTGGTGTTAATTTTCATTTTAACACCTCGCTTAAAAAGCCCTGTAAATTAGGGTGTTTACCCCCCCCCCCTACAGCCGTAAGGGTTTCAGGGATTTTATTTACACCTGTCTGAAACATATCCATATATATAATATATTCCACATTTAATGATTTTATAACACTTTATTACAAAATCGTTACATATAGAATAATTAATCGCTAAATGTTTTGAAAGTCTTTTCAACGTTATCTTTGATAACTTTTTTAACAGCATCCATTTCCGTTGCAAGAGCATTTTGTTCAGTATCAAGCTGCTTTAATCTTAATTCCAGCGTTCTGTCTTCCTGTTGGATAATTGATGTCTGAGCATTTATGTCAGCAATTGTTTTTTCATATTGTTCTTTTTTGTAGTTGTATTCATTCATTGCATCCTGATAAGCCGCCTCATCAGTTACAGTTTCTACATTAAGCGAGTATACAACACTGTCATCATCAAATTTTACAGATGTAAATCTTCCATTGCCGTCTGTTTCCAAAAGTGCATTATTTGTTTTTTCAATCTTCGTTTTTATATAGCTTGCATTGTAGTAAGTCAGGTAATCCTGAATATCAATTGGCTGAGCAGGATCGTGAGGCGTATTCATACTATTATACAAATCACTCTCTGTTGTGAAATATGTTTTTCCATTCATTGTAAATGTATAAATCCCCTGTCCGTCATAAATAAGATTCCCATTGTTATCAAAGCTCAAATATTTACTTATAGAAGAGTCCGGACGATCTCTAAGTATTTGTGCAAGCTCTGTTGCCTGATCGTCTGTAAAGTTTGTAAGTTCAGACGCCTTGCAATTTCCGATATAAGTAACCTGCTGTGATGAATAGTCTTTTGGATTTTCTAAATCATCAGGAATAAAGAAATGCCAGGTCCCATCTGCGTCGTGATATCCGTAAACATTATCAGTAGTCAGCACTCCGTCCTTTTGTGCAAGCCCGACAGCTTCTTCAAAGTCCCTCAGAGCTGCTTCAAATTTGGTATCTTCTTTTATATCTTCTTCATCTATCGGCTCGTAAGTAAATGTCTGGGATCCGTCGGCTGTAGTTATTGTATAAGTGTTATTGACCGGATCTAATGTAACTTCTGGTTTCATCTGGTCAATCTCGTCTATTTCTTCTTTAAGATAGAAATGCCATGTTCCGCTTGCATCCTGATAGCCGTAAACTTCACCATCAGGTATTGCACCGGCTTCATAAGCCAGTTCTTTTGCTTTTGCAAAATCATTGAACGCTTCTTTTAGCTTAGCATCTTTCTCTGTTGCTTCATTGGTTATTGCATCACAGGTAATTTTTGAACCATTAGGAAAAGTGATTGTATAGGTGCCATCGTCATTTAAGACTGCTGAAGGATCTACAAACTCATTTGTAACAACTTCTTTTTCTACGTGAACCTGCGGATTTTCAAGCTTCTTTTCTGAACCTGTATAAACATTTGCATAGTAATAAGAATTTACTATGTAATTATAATTAGGATTTGCAGTAGATAACTGCTGCCAGCTGTCAATAACAGATTCATTATCTCCATCAGAGAATGAATACTGAATCTCTGTGTAATCTGTAGTTTTAGGAGCATTTGGAACCTCCAGAGCAAGAAGCTGGTTAAAAAGATTTGCACTCTGATTTGCCAGAGCAGTTCTTGCCTGATTAATCTGCTGCCCTTCCCATTCAGTATTTGTTTTTCTTGCTGTAAGAGCTAAGTATCTCGCTTGTGAAGCTGCCATTCCCATTGGCGGAATCTCCTATTTTTGTTTATTTTTGTTTTAATACTATTTTTAATAAAGTCAACGGTAATAATTCATTTTTCTTTAAGTTTTTACAAAAAAATACTCTGTTCAATGTAATAATTTTGATGTATTATAAATTGTATGAGAAAACAAGTTATTGCCTATCTGCACACCCATTGGGACAGAGAATGGTACAGAGAATTTGAAATCTTTAGAATGCGTCTTTTGAGAGTGTTTGACAATGTTCTTGAAATGCTTGCAAAAAATAAAATTCCTTGTTTTTATTTTGATGGTCAGGTAAGTGCATTAGAAGATTATCTTGCTATGCGGCCTGAAAGGGAAGAGCTTGTCATTTCACTCATAAGACATAAAAGACTTTTTATAGGACCTTTTTATTGTCTTGTAGACGAATTTCTCACAGACCAGACCTGTTTTAGAAAAAATCTTGAAATAGGACTTAAAACAGCTCAAAAATATGGCTGCAAAGATTTCATAGGATATCTTGCAGATACCTTTGGGCACTCTCAGAATATTGTTGATGTTCTTAGAGATTTCGGCATTGACAAGTGTATGGTCTGGAGGGGCGTAAATGATTTTCCTTCAGAATTCTCATGGTGCGGAATGGATACTATAAACCTTGTAAGAGGGTACTTTAACGATATTTTCTCATTAAAAACATCTATTGAAAAAAAGGCTGAAATTCTAAAAAACAATCTGGATAAAATTGCTGAAAAATCAGGGAATGTACTGCTTCTTCCGATTGGTGCTGATCATCTGGGAGTAGAAACAGACATTAACGATCAGATTGAAGCAGTTAACGAAATTTTAAAAAATGACTATTTCATACGGCTGGGTTCTCCTTTTGACTACTTTAAAAGAGTTGAGAACAGATTTAAAGATTTTGTCTGGAATGATGAACTCAGAGATAATTCTAAAACATTTACTCTACAAGGGTGCTACTCATCACGACTTGATTTGAAGCGTGAAAATATTGAATGCACTTACCTTTTGGATTTAGCCTCCAGATTTGTAAAACAACAGAAAGATAATTCTTATAATACAATTCTTGAATATGCCTACAAAATGCTGCTGCAAAATCAGGCTCACGATAGTATCTGCGGATGCTCTACCGATGATGTGCATGCTGAAAACAAAATCAGATATAAAAAAATTAAACAGATTGCAAACACTATCATTGATGAGTTAAAGTTTAAAAACCACTTTGAAGAAAAGAGAATTCTTAATCTTTCCGGTGAAGCCTATTCCGGCATCATTGAATTTAAAACAAGCAGGATAATTGAAGGTTACGACCGAATTGGTTTTGAAAACGGCTTTGACAGATATTTATTGACAGATACGCAGAGAATACCTGTAACAGAAGATTATACAAAAATTAACACATATCTTGCTGATGTAGAGAATTTAAAACCTGATGAGATTGAATACATTATGCCTGCCATAAATAAATCAGATTTAAAAATAACTGAAACAAGAATAGAAAATTCCAATATCAGCCTTAGAATTGAAAACGGACAAATATTCATAAATGGAATTAAATTTTCACTTTATGATTTTGCAGATTTGGGTGACAGCTATAATTTCGGCCCCCAAAAGGATGATTATGGAACCGAGCTTCATATTATAAGAAGTAAACCTATCCTTAAAACAGCGTCCAGAGTAACACTAAAGATAGATTTTGAAGGCCGCTGGGATGTAATACCTCTCTTTGTAAGCCTGGATAAAAATGCTTCACACCTCCATTTCCGGTTTGATTGGATTAATTCTCAAAAAAATCACCTTCTTCAGGCTGTATTTAATCTTTCAAATCCAATAAGAGAAGTGTTTTCTGAAGATATGAATATTTTGATAAAACGAAACTTCAATCCGGAATATGACATTAGACAAAACCTTCCGGAAAATCGCGGTATTGAAGTAAAAAATAATACAGCGCCTATGCAGAGAGGACTTTTAATTGACGAAGAAGGAAACAATTTAGGAATAATAACCAAAGGATTAACCCAGTATGAAGTATTCCAAAACAAACTTTTTCTTCCTATTTTGCGTTCAACAGGCCAGATATCTAACCCGCAAAATCCGGCAAGAACTACTCCTGCCGGCCCTCCAATTGAAGTTGAAAGCCTGCAGCAAATAGGACGTAATACAGCAGAGTTTTACGTATTCTTTGGAAATCACAATGCTTTTAAAGATGTACTCAATCACGTTTACAACTATATTGTTGTTTAATTCTCGTCTTTATAATATTTATCAAAAAAACCTATATATGAATTTACATCAGAGAGCCAGCTTGCAGCAGCATGTTTGGCACAGTATTTGCCGGAATGTGCAATTTTAGAGGCAGTTGTAAAACCTTCCTGATATCGTGTATTTACTGTTTTAGCAATAGAGTCAATACTTGCTTCTACTGTCTGAAAGTGATGATATTTGCCTCCAATTTTGAGTCCGCCTATATTATTTAATTTTCGCGCCTTTTCTGAAATACCTCTCTGAGATTCACACATAGAAATAGCAACCAAAATGCGCGGATCAATATTGAACTTTTTGCCTGCTTCTATAAAAGCTTTTGCCTTCCCTTGCAAAACACTATTCTTGAATTTACCTTTATATCTTGGAGCATTAAGCATCTGATCAAGAACTTTTTCAAATTCCTCTTCTGACCATTCATAATTAGTTCTTATATTAGACCTGGCACCTAATTTAAGAGGTTTAGGCAGCGACGATACTTCAGTTTCTTTCGCTTCAGCACGCTTCGCCTCTTCCTGTTTCATTAATGCTACTTCTGGAGCTGGAGCTACATATGTAGCATCACGCACTGCTACATCGTTATTTTGAAGTGCCAGCTGTGATTTTACCAAACCTTTTAAATTATCCCAATTTTTTGACAATAGCTCAGAACATTTTGAGTACCATGGCTCTTTTGAAGCTTCAATTCCATTCTTTTCGCACTCTGCAAGAAATACACTGATTTCCTTCTCTGATAACTTACCATCTTTAACATTCTTATTATCAACTTCTGCTGCAATCTCTTTTGCCCTGCCAGTTAAAATATTGATGTCCAGTCCATCTGACATACGTTACCTCCTAAGATAACATCTTACTTGTTTCACAATATTTAACGGCATAATTTCGTGAAACTTTAGGATTTTGAACAAATTCTTTACAATACGTTACAATAAAAGACCTCCTGATTTTGGAGGTCTTTTTTACTAAAAAGGTTTTGTCTGGTTCAACTTTGCTCTAAGTTCTCTAAATCGGGCGATATCTTCCTGAGTTTTAGGCGATTCTCTAAATAATGCCTGAGAAGTCGGGTGAACCATTCTTATTGAATCCATATGAATCTCTAAGAATTCATATCTTTTTGGAGGCTGGTTTGAATTTTTAGCATAAATTTCTACATTTGTGACTGCTAAAAACCTGCGGTTATTATCATTTAACAACTCTGTCAATTGCCTGTTTGCAGCAACTGTACTTGATACAAAAACAGTACCTTTTATATCATCTGTATCTGTTAAAATAATTACCTCTATCGGAATCATATCTTTATTTGGCATTTAATATCCTCTCTTATTATATATAAATTTTATAATAAATTTTACTTCCTGTCTAGTGTTTATGCTTCTTAACTCTAACACCTTCAACTTCGTGTACGTCTTCTGTAACAAGAAACGCCCTAGGATCAATTGTATGCACTAATTCTTTTAATCTAGGCATTTCAAACTTATTAACAACACAATAAGTCTGGATTTTTTCCTGACGTGAATATCCGCCAAGAGCTTTCATATAAGTTACGCTTACATCCAAATCTTTCATTATTGCATTACCAATCTCTTTATAATATTCAGAGAATATTCTTACAGACTTAGCCTTATCCAAACCTTCAAGCACTGAATCAATAACTTTTGAGGCAATATAATATGTCATAATCGAATACAGCGCTCTATCCCAGCCGTACAAGAAGCCGGCCCCCATATATATAAATAAATTTATAAACATTAAAAGTTCACCGACAGATATTATCTTTAACTTTTTAGAAAGGTTAATGGAAATCATTTCGGTTCCGTCAAGAGAAGCATTATTTCGCAATATAAGCCCTACACCAAAACCTAGTATAATTCCGCCAAATACAGTAGCTAGCAGTAAATCTTCTGTAGCCTGTCTGCCATGAAGAATAGTTGTTGCAATTGCAAGCATGCCGGTTGCAAAAAAGGTTTGTATTACAAACTTACGGCCAAGGTTTTTCAGGGCAAGAAGAATAAATGGTATATTTATGCAAAAAATCAGCAGACCTAAATTCCATTTGGTTATATAAGATACCATCATTGAAATACCAATTACACCGCCATCAATAATTTTATTAGGAAGCAGAAACATTTCCAAACCTACAGCAACTATAAAAGCACCAATCGTTATAAAAATTGCTTTTAAAATATATTCTCTAGCTATCTCTCCCTTTGTTTTCTTAATTTTCTCCGGTTTCTTTCTTCCAAAAAGCATTTAGTTTTTCCCTTTTAGTAAATCCAACAGACCTTTGTGCTTAACCTGCAAGTCTTCCTTAGGTTTGATGCCCAGAATTGACTCTAAATCAGTTTTCAAAGTCATTAAATCTTCATATTTTTTCAAAATTCCATCCATTGTAATAGAAACATCGCCTGTTTCCTCGGAAACAACAAGGCATGCAGCGTCAGAAACTTCTGACATTCCAATAGCAGCCCTGTGTCTTGTACCATATTTCCAGCTCAATTTAGGATCTTCTGTTAGCGGAAGAAGCACACCTGCTGAATGGATTCTGCCGTTTTCTATAACCATAGCCCCGTCATGAAGAGGAGTATTCGGATGGAATATAGTTAAAATCAATTCTGTAGATATAATAGCATCCAGCTTTGTTCCTACATCTGAGTATATGCCGGTATTCATTTCTTTTTGGAATACAATAAGTGCACCGGTTTTAGTTTTTGTCATATACTTTACAGCTTCGATAATTTCCTTGATAACATCGATTTCATTATCATCATTTTCTCTAAATGAGCCAGAAGTAAAAAAGGTTTTTCTAATAAATCCCGGCTGCCCTAAATAACCTAGCAGCCGCCTGAGCTCTGGCTGGAAAATGACAATCAGGCTCAAAGATATTAAAGTTACAAGAGATTTAAAAAATACCCCTATGATTCTTAAATCTATTAGGATTAGTATTTCACTAAAAATCCAGGCAAAAACAAGGAAAAATAAACCTTTTACTAATTTTTCAGATTGGGTATTTTTTATAAATTTTTGATAGAAAACAAGTAAAATAACGGCAATAAATGCTATTTCCAGAATATTAACCCAGCTCAAAGACCACTGAAGCGGACTTATAACATCCTGAATTAAAGAAATTAGCGCATCAATCATTGTTTTCTTAACCTATCGGGAATACTGTCTTTTGCTATGAGATTATCCAACGTCTCTCTATATACTATAATATCAGAATGTGAATTATTTACAAGTACCATTGCCGGTTTTTCTACACGATTATAGTTAGAGGCCATAGAATAGTTATAAGCACCGGTATTGAATACACAAATAAGATCACCAGCTGTGAGTTTTGGGAGAGAAATTTCATTAATCAAAATATCACCGCTTTCACAGTACCGGCCTGCTATAGTAACGGTTTCCATCTCTTTTTCTGCAAGATTATTTGCTTTTTGAGCAGTATACTCAGCCTGATACATACTTGGACGCGGGTTATCTGCCATACCACCATCGACAGCGACATATTTTCTACCGTTTGGGACCTCTTTAGAACTTCCGACCCTGTATAATGTTACTCCAGCTGTTGAAATAATACTTCGACCAGGCTCAATATAGATTGTAGGAATATTAACTGAATATTTGTTCATTGCACTGGTAACAGCTTCTGCAAGAGAAGAAATTGAAGGCGGTTGATCAGTATCAATGTACTTTACTCCTAAACCTCCGCCCATATTCATTTCATCAAGGTTCAAATTAAATTTTTCATTGATTCTTGCGATTTCTTTAACCAGAATTTCTACTTCATCATAATATGATTTCAGTTCAAAAATCTGGGATCCTATATGAGCGTGTAAACCTCTCAGATTGAGGTTTTTATAGGTAGAGATTATTTTATTTACTATTTCATCAACCTGAGTAAGATCAAAGCCGAATTTTGAATCAATCTGCCCTGTTTGAATATAATCGTGGGTATGACATTCAATCCCCGGAGTAATTCTTAGTAAAATATCTGCTTTGACATCTTTAGCCTCTGCAATTTTATTTAATAATTCTGCTTCGTAAAAATTGTCGACTGAAAATCTTCCGACCTTACAATCAAGAGCTAGTTCAATTTCGCGGGAAGATTTGTTGTTTCCATTAAATAGCACTTTTGACATATCAACGCCGGCTTTATAAACAGTATAGATTTCTCCTGCTGATACTGTGTCAAACCCGAATCCTTCTTCATCCAGAATCCTTGCAATTGCAGATGTACAAAGAGCTTTGGATGCATACATCATTTTTATATTTTCGTAATCCTTAAACGCTTTTTTATATTCACGGCAAATACATCTAAGAGTTTCTTCATCAATAATATAGAGCGGAGTTCCATATTTTTCAGCTAGTTTTGTTAAATCACAACCGCCAATATATAAATTATCTTTCTCTTCTGTGGTAATAGGTTTAATAGACTGATTTACACTCATTTGCACCTCTCTTGATTTATTATAATTGTGAATATTTTAACAGAAGAAAAAGAGCTTTACAATAGTTGTAATGCTATACTTGGTGTTTGATTTGCAGTAGCAAGGAGTGTCGCGGCAGCTTGCTGCAATATCTGGTTTCTGATATAAGCACTGCTTTCTTCCGCTATATCTGCATCTTGTATAGTTGAACGTGAAGACACAAGATTATCATATTTAATCGAAATTTCTTCTAGTACGCTTGCTAAACGGTTTTGAGCAGTTCCTATTTCTGTTTGCTTCAGAGAAACCTGGTTTACAAGTGTATCTATTTGCTTGAGAACACTTTCATCTTCAATACCAGTTTGTAAAAGACTTGACAACGCTGAAAAATCAACATAAGTAGTTAAAGTTATGCCTGAACTTTTGGAATCTGAATTTATTCCTACCTGAAGATAATATTCGGTAGGAATAGTTATATCTTTTACATTGATGATTGTTACATTTTCAGTCGTTCCACATAGTGACATCTGTCCAGCTTTTTTCCCATAATAATATGAATCACTTATCGTTAATTTGTACACAGAATTACCTGCCAAAATACCAGTTTCTGTATTACCTAGTACAGAGCCCTCAACTATATGTCCTTTAAAAGGAAATAAACCAGAAGTTGAAGTGAGCCTTCCTACAATACCTCCTACTTCAGAAGTTCCCGCCACAACACCGTTAAAATAACAGTCGTATATATCTGAAGTTCCACTTCCTACAATGCCCCCAACTCTAGTTGTCCCCATAATATTCATATAACTGGCACAATTATATACTCGAGCATTTCCATTTGGTCCACTTCCAGCAATTCCACCGACATCGGAAGTACCGGAAACTTCCCCCCTTGATACACAGCCCGTTGCGCCTGAATAATTAAGCCATCCGGCAATTCCTCCTACGAGACTCCGGCCGGAAACCTCTACATCTGAATAACAATAGTTCGACTTCCTGTTATAATTATAACCAACAACTCCACCGACTTTAATACCAGTAGAACTAATTTTTCCTGTAATCGTACAATTTGTAATATTAGCACTTCCTGCTATACCACCTACTTCATTTTGCGTAGATGAAATATTAACATTTTCTAATTTGACATTCTTAACCATTTCTGCAGATGAAAATAATCCATTTTCCCCAGTAAGATTTTTAATAGTATGTCCATTTCCATCAAACACACCGTCGAATTTTGTTGATTTCCAATGAATGCCGCTTAAATCAATGTCATTTGCAAGTACAAATTCTGTATTTGAAGCTATTAGTCCTTTTTCTAACATATTAGTCATTTGGACAAGCTCTTCTTTTGTAGAAATAGAATATGTTCCAATGGCAAGAGCTTGAGTTTCATCTACACTCGAAAGCTTTGTCATTGTTGATGTATCACGAACTATGACTTCTTGTAAAAAACCTTGTTCGTTGAGTTCTAATTCTTTGCCCGCATTAGTAATTTCTGCTTTACCAGTATTAAAAAGCTTTATTCCATTGTATTGAGCGGTTTCATTAAGTCGAGAAATTTCATTCATTAGAGCTTGGGCTTCACTATTTAATGCTCTTAGTGATTTTTCTCCATAAGTTCCATTTTGAGCCTGAACTGCCAACGAGCGGATTCTTGTTAGATTTTCTTCCATATGATTTAATGCCTCTGAGCTCGTTTCAAGCATATCCAAACCCATCATTGCATTTTCTTCTGCAACCTCATAGGAACTAATCTTACTCGATAATTTGGTTTTTATTGAATAATTCGCAGCATTGTCTTTTGCATGGTTTATTTTGAAACCGGTAGACATTCGCTCTATTGCTATATTCAAACATTTGGTTGATGATTTTAAATTAGTCTGAACAATCAAACTGGAAAGGTTAGTATTTACGCTCGGCATACTAACCTCCAAAAGGGTAATTTTTTAGGGTATTTAGCCCCCCCCCCCTACAGCCGTAAGGGTTTCAGGCTCTTTCATTTGAAGATTTTTAATATACATTGACAATAACATATCCTTATATATGTATTATATATTAGGTAGGTATATTTGTCAATATTTTCTACGCAGCTTCTTCCGTACAGACATATTTTGCAGATTTAGCCACAACGCCCTACTAATAATTTGTCAATAAAATCTCGTGCGCCAATTGCCATTGTTAAAACTCCTTTTACTCTCTTAAATATCTCTTATGTATATATAAAGTATTTAACCGTTGAAAAATTGACTTTTTATTACGTTTTGTTAAGTTCTTTTTAATAACCGGAGTTGTCACCGATTGTATCAACTGCTTCTACTTTAATATCAGTAATCAATTCTGAATAAGAGATTACAACAATTGTAGGGATGTGTCTTTCAAGAAGCTGGTAAAGAGGCAGACGAATTCTTGGAGAGCATAAAATTACCGGCTGTTGACCAATTGACTGATGTGCACGCATTAATGTCATTGCTGTGGATTCAATTAAATCCTGCACCTGCATTGGATTTAACAGGAACATAGTACCAAGTTCTGTTCTCTGACAGCTGTCATCCAGCGTTTTTTCCCATTCCGGAGAAAGTGTAAGAGCATACAATACATGGTCTCTATCTACATTGTTTAAGCAAATTTGACGACCCAGAGCAGCACGCAGACGTTCCGACAATATATCCGGTTCTTTTGAAAATCTTGCATAATCGCAAAGACGTTCAAATACAAAAATAATATCTTTGATGGAAACTTTTTCACGAATAAGGTTTACAAAAATCTTTCTCAAGTCAGAGGTTGAAATTATTGCCGGAACAAGGTCATTAACAAGTGTAGGGTCTTGGGAACGAACAAGTTCCATAAGTTTTAATACGTCAGTTTTTGTCATGACTTCATCAACGTGTTTTCTTACACATTCCTGAAGGTGTGTAACAAGAACGTCTGTTGCATCAACAGCCGTAACATTTTTTGTAGCCTTTGCATCTTCCTGAGAAATCCAGTAAGCTTGAGTCTGGTATGTAGGATCAACCCCGACAATCGCATCTTCAGGAATTGTTTTCTTAACAGAATCCCATTGGTCAGCAATAACCATATATTTACCCGGATATACAAAACCGGAAGCAACAACGTTATTACGAATAGAAATAACATACTCGTTTGCCTCTAGTGCAGAAGAATCCATAATACGGATATTCGGAAGAATGTAGCCTAATTCATCAGTAACTCTCTGACGTAAAGCAGCTATTTTAGCAAGCAATTGACCTTCTTGATCCGGATCTGCAATAACCAGCAGCCCTGCACCGACCTGCAAGCTTAAAACATCAACCCCAAGTCTTTCATACATCTTATTAGGGTTAACCAAATCCTGCATGTTCTGACGTACACTTTCCAATTGTCCTAATTGAGATTGAACGTCTGCATTGACTAATACAGAGAAGCCGGCAATTGCGAGAATAATTGTGAATAAAAGGAATGGCAGAAACGGCAGCCCCGTTATTGGACAGGTAACTGTGATTAAGCCGAGAAATAATGCCGCAAAAAACAGTGAGTATGGTTTTGACATAATCTGGTTAGTCAAATCACCGCCCAGAGAGTTATTACCGGCTGATGCACGTGTCATTACGATACCTGCTGCTATTGACATTAAAAGAGAAGGCAGCTGTGAAGCAAGACCATCACCGATTGTTAATACTGTATATTTGGTTACAGCGTCGCCTATTGGCATTTGGTTTACTAAACAACCGATAATCAAACCACCTACAATGTTAATTATAACAATGATGATACCCGCCATAGTATCACCTTTTACAAACTTCATGGAACCATCCATTGAACCAAAGAGGCTTGATTCTCTTTGTAAATCTTCACGTCTTTTTACTGCCTCTTCCGGTGATATCAAACCAGCGTTAAAATCGGCATCAATAGTCATTTGTTTTCCGGGCATAGCGTCTAACGCGAAACGCGCAGCAACTTCTGCAATACGTTCTGCACCTTTTGTAATTACCATAAACTGAACAACTGTGATAATAAGGAAGATAACACCGCCTACAATCATATTACCGCCGGTAACGAATGTTCCAAAAGCATGAATGACTTCTCCGGCATCGCCTTTAGCCAGAATAAGACGCGTTGATGCAATTGATAGTACAAGACGAAACATAGTTCCAAGAAGAATAATTGAAGGAAATGCGGCAAGTTCAAGCGGCTTCTGGACGTATAAAGATATCATCAAAAGAACAATACCAAGCGTTATATTTAAGCTTATAGAAAAATTGATAACCCAATTTGGCATTTCGATAATGAGGATTAATATCAACGTCATTACGAACAATGCAAGAAAAATTTCACTTATTGGTTTGTTATTTCCGCCCTCTGCTGCCATTTTTTACACCATTTTGGCGGGTGACATCCCGCCACATTACTAATTCTTTTTTCACCTACCGGTCACCCTTTGGAACAAATTACCAGCTTAAATTGCTACATGAGATTTCCTTTCATTTACCCGCCTTCCAGAGCCTTTTTAATGATTTCAACCTGCGTGTCAATTGAAGCATCCACTATACCATTATTCGTCTGAAAAACACATCCGCCTTCTTCAATTGACGGGTCTGCCACAATATTAATCTTTGCATCAATACCATACTGATAAGTAATATTAGGCAGAGTGTCTTTTATAAATTGAACCGCCTGAGGTTTTACCCTGATGTTTATTTTAGGTTCACTCTTAGAAACAGTTCTTAAAACATCAACAATAGTATTTATTAAAACCTGCGGGTCGGTTTCTACTTCTTTTTTAATAATTTTTTTAGCTATATCAACACTTATTTCCAATATATCAGGTGCAATATATTCAAAAACATCTTTTGCAGCATGCATAAATGCAGTAATATCTTTCCTAAATTCAGCCATATCTGCCTCTGCCTGTTCCAGCCCTTTCCGGTATCCTTCATCAAATGCAGATTTTTTAATGGTTTCGGCTTCTTCTTGAGCGCGCGACACAAGATTTCGGTCATCAATTCTCCTGTAACCGCGCCTTCTAGAGCCGCGCCTTCTCTCCTGACGTTGATTAAAATCAATATTTTCAATATCAAACAAGTCAATTTCGGGTTCTTTTGGAAGATTTACTACCGGCTCTGCTATTTCTTCCGCTTCTTCCTGCTGTTCTACTGGTAATTCTTTTTCTTCCGGTTCTATTTCAGCAGTTTCTACCGGCTTATTTTCAAAATCCGCCGGCTCTATTCTCCTCCTGACCTCCCTGTATTTTTGACTATTTTTCTTAATTATCATAATTCTTTTTTATATTATATACTATCCTCAATGTATTGTGCAACAATACCTGCAACCCTTAAAGGCAATCCGGAATACTCTCCGTCATAGGCCTGTGATATAAAGCGCTTTACGAGAGGACGTTCATTTTTAATAACTTTCTCAATTTTTTCTCTTGGAGTTGTTCTGTAAATACGAAGTAAATCGCCAAGTACATTTTCCTTCGTCAGTTTACGTTTTATTGGCAGGTAGTCTTTCATTTCTTTCAGACAATCTGAGATTAAATCTCCGTCAAGATGAGATTCTAAATCTGCCATATTCATATACTGAGATATTGCAAGAGAATCATTAGAGTCAAACTTATTGAGGATTGTTGTAACTTTATCTTGAGAAAGAATTTTTAGAACAAGAGCCAGAGTCATAAGCTTCATTTGCTTATTGCTAATACCTTGCGGAATTGATGCAAGCTGTTTTTCCTGCTTTCTTTTATTACGTTTTTCTTCACGGCGTTTCTCTGCTTCTCTCAAATTCTTTTCAGACTCTTCTGCCGCTGCCATCTGTCGCTTCTGCTGTTCTTCCTGCGCCTGTTTTGCCATTGCATCAATATTGGATTGGCTTTCTGCTCTATTTTTTATTTCTTCATCAATAACGCCTTTTTTCTGAAGTTCTTCTATACTTGAGTTATAGACCTTAATTACATGGTGTTCTACGGCCTGTAAAAGCTGATCTTGAGGAATTTTTCTTATAACAGCTTGTTTTGCAACTTCAAAGATAGTAAAAGCAATCTTCTGCATAATACCATCCCAGTATTGCGGAAGTATTCCGGAATGTATTAAGTCTATTGATTTATGGAAAGACCACTCTGCTATAATCTGGGTAATAAATACTGCTTGCTCAGCAGTTAAGTTCATCTGTGTATCATTATATAGAGCTTCGCCAGCAAGTAGTGTAAAGTTTCCAAGCGTTTTTACAATATATTCTTTTTCCCTATCCTCGAGTTCCGGAGGCACAAGCTCTTTTGCCTGCTCTGACATTGAGGCTGCAAACGCTTTATAATCAAACCCTTCTATTGGCATATTTCATTTCCTTTTATAGATATAATAATCCCTATTGTATTATAACTGTTTATTTGTTTATTAACCTCATATAAGTTAATGATTTTAAAAACTTTGTCAAAAGACACTTTGTGATAAAATATTTTTATGAAATATAAGTGGCTTAATCTAAAAAAGAATAGAGAAGTAATTATTTTTTTTAACGGCTGGGGTATGGACGAGAGTGTGATGAAACATTTAAACTATGGCAATTATGATGTTTTGATGTTCTATGATTACAACACCCTTGATACTGATTTTGACTTTAAATCTTTAGAAAAATACGAAAAAAGATACCTTATTGCCTGGTCTATGGGCGTAATGACTGCATCATTATTTAATATTGATTATGCCCGAAAGACTGCTGTTAACGGAACGCTAAAACCTATTGATAATAAGTTTGGTATTCCTGAGAGAATTTATGATTTAACAGTAAGAGGCTTTAATGAAAAGGGAAGAGAACGCTTTATGAGAAGCATGTTCAGCGAAGCTTCACCGCTGCCGGAGGTCAAAAGAGATTTAGAGAATCAAAAAAGCGAACTTTCAGCCCTTAAAAATTATTTATCTAATGAAAGTTTTAAATATGATAAAGTACTGATAAGCCGGGATGATAAAATTATACCAGCAAAAAATCAGTCTGCTTTCTGGAACATAGAGCCTAATTTAGAGGGGGGACACTCACCTTTCCTTCTATTTAAAAGCTGGGAAGAACTCTTATGAATAAAAATTTAATACAGAAAAGATTTGCCAAAAACCTGAGCACATATAATGATAATGCAAAAATTCAAAAAATCATGGCTGAAAAACTTGTATCACTATCAGTCAGAAAAGATTATGATAGTATACTAGAAATTGGCTGCGGCACAGGACTTTTAACAGAAAAAGTTCTTAAAAACTTTACTTTTAATTCTTATACAGCCAATGATATTGTAGCTGACTGTAAAGAATATATTGACAAACTATCTGACAGGATAAATTTTGTACATGCAGATATTGAAGAAATTATAAGAAAAAGCACTCATAAATACGACTTGATTATCTCTAATGCAACATTTCAGTGGATTGAAAACTTTGAGGAATTTCTTTTATCGCTTTTATCCAAACTAAATCCAGGAGGTACATTATTATTCTCAACCTTCGGGCCTGAAAATTTTCGTGAAATATTTTATATCACAGGAAAAACATTGACATACAAATCATGCGATGAATATAAATCAATACTTGATAACTTTAATCATTATATTGAAGAAGAAACACATGTTTTAGCCTTCAAATCTGCAAAGGATGTTTTAAAACATCTTAAATACACGGGAGTAAATGCACTTGATTCAAACGGCTGGACAAAAGCTGACATGCTTAAATTTGAAGCAGGTTACAGCACAATTTGCTCTACCTCGCCAACACTAACATATAACCCTCTCTATATCAGAATAATAAAAAAATAAAATAGTACATCCGGTTAATATTCGTATAATAAGAAATATTATAGAATATGGGTTAAGTGTAAAAAATACGTTTATTAACGAACGCTTATTGAGGTGTTATGGAAATTTTTGAAATAGCAAAGATGCTTGGCGCAAATATCAACTACGAGAGTTTATTACAAACATTTTTTAAGGATTATCCTGATGCAATATGGATTAAGGATAAGAATTTAAAACTATTAAGCGCAAATAGCGCCTTTTATGCCGGTTCTCAATAATAATTCTGTTGAGTGTATTTTATACATTTCTAAAGATATTACAGAACAGGAAGAGCTAAAAGAAAGATTTTTTGTAAATAAATATCAATTAAATGCACTTTTAGAAAATATTCCTAAAATTATCTATATGCAGGACTTAAACGGTCAATATATTACCGGCACTAAACATTCAAAAGCTTTCTTCAATGATGGATTTGACTATTTTCATAAAATACAGCTGGATTTCCAAAGTATTAATGCTACAAGAATGTGTGAAGACAAGTCTGTTATAGAAAATAATAAGCTCATAACATACGATAAAGAAATTGTTGACACTAGAGGTATTCCACACTGGTATACAATTTATAAAGCACCAATAAACGACTATCATAACAATGTAATTGGAATTGTAGTGATGGCTAAGAATATAGATGATGAGAAGCTTCTTCAGGCACAGCGGGAAACTTTTGTTGCTTCATTAGGGCATGACCTTAAAAATCCTACCCTTGCTCAGATAAGAGCAGTTGAATTACTGCTAAAAGGGGAATTTGGCTCATTAACAAAAGAACAACAGGAAATTTTAGGAATGCTTCTAGACTCTTGCAAGTATATGAATGCAATGCTTAGTTCTCTTCTTGCAACTTACAGAAACGAAAGAGGCGTGGTAAAGCTTAACTATGAAGAAGTTTCTCTGACTGACCTTGCTGAAGACTGCATCAGTGAAATGATTTATATTGCGAAAGATAAAAATGTCAATATTTCTATAGAAAAGAGGTGCGATATTCCTTTTGTTTATGGAGATAAGGTACAAATAAAACGTGTAATAATGAACCTTTTATCCAACGGCATAAAGTATGCATTCAAGGACACTGAAATAAAAATTAAAATATATAATGAAATTAATTTAACCTGTTTTAGTCTTGAGAACAGGAGCCCATATATTCCAGCAGAAAAACGCGAAGCAATATTTGCCCAATACGTTTCTTTTGCAGAAGCACACAAAGAACTGGGAATAGGATTAGGCCTCTATACCTCGAAAAAGATTGTTAACGCACATGCCGGTACAATTTTTGTTGAAAGTTTTGAAGACGAAAGAACAGTATTTGGCTTCAAAATTCCAAACGTTAAAGATTCTATATGCGCTGCCAAAACTGTTTCTTTTTAAGCTGTAACCTGAACTGACAGATTTTTGATAATTTCAAGCAGTTTATTTACCATCAAATCTTCGTATTTTTGAGCATTTTCTTTGCTGTCAGCTTCAAACCTCAATGTAAATACAGGTTCAGTATTGCTTTGTCTTATGAGGGCAAATCCCTTTTCAAACACAATACGCATACCGTCAATTGTAATAATATCTTTTATATTAGTCCCGAAGAAATCAGGATTTTCTGCAATTACTTTCTGGAACTCTTCTAAAGTTTGCGCTTTCAAAGAATTTGGACAAGGCAGGCGAACTTCACTTGAAGAGTACATGGATTTGAATGGTTCAAGCATATCTGTTATTTTAAAATTAGGATTTTCTTTTTTCTTTCCGGCTACAATTTGAATTATGCGGCATCCTGCATAAACAGCATCATCAAATCCATAATAATGATCTTTAAAGAATGTATGACCGCTCATTTCTCCTGCCAGAACAGCTCCGGTTTCTCTCATTTTTGATTTAATATAACCGTGCCCTGTTTTACACATAACAGCCACACCGCCATTTTCATTAATAGTATCGTAAAGAACCTGTGAACATTTAACCTCAGAAACAATTACCGGCTTTATGCCTTTTGCATTATATTCTTTGATAACATCTTCCGCATAGATTAGGAGAAGCTTATCTCCTGTCATAGAGTTGCCATCAGAATCAATAACCCCGATTCTATCGCTGTCACCGTCAAATGCAATACCTAAATCGGCTTTATTTGCAACAACAGCTTTTTTAATATCCGTAAGAGTTTTTTCATCACTAGGGTTTGGATGGTGATGAGGAAATCTTCCATCAGGCATTGAATAAAGTTCAATTACTTCACACCCGAGAGCTCTATATAACTTAGGCGCAACAACACCGCCGGTTGCATTGGCACTATCCACTACAACCTTTATACCTTCGCCGATTCTGCCGAACTTTTTAGTCATTTCTTCTATGTAGTCCGGAATTAAATCATATTCATTAAGAATACCAAACGCTACAGGAGGAATTGCAAGTTTGTATTCTTCCATCGTCAGTTCTTTGACAACTTTAATCTGTTCTTCATTCAAAGATTGTTTTGCATAAGTCATTTTAAGTCCGTTATACTGGCTCGGATTATGGCTTGCTGTAATAATCATCGCGCCTGTAACCGGCATATATTTTGTAATGTATGGAGGGAGTCCTACAACTTCTGAATAATATCCGAGAGGTGTCGGTGCAAGCCCCATATCAACAACATTAGCACCGCAGGAACGAATACCTTCTATCAGCGATTTTGAGAGCGATGGAGAATGAAGTCTTGCATCGCGGCAAACAGTTATCCAGATTTCTGAAGGCTGCTTTTTAGCTTCTTTTGCTAAAAATTGAACAAAGCCGCGGCCTGTATAATAGAAAAGTTCTTCTGTTATATCATCTCCGTAAATTCCTCGTATATCATTCTTTCCAAATGCTGAATCTTTTAGCATAACTCCTCCTTAAAATAACTATAGTATAATAATAACATGGATAAACATAAAAATTTAATTTTTGTACTACCGGCGCTTACCGGAACTTTTATATTCATTGTTATTCCAATTTTCTGCTCTTTTGCATTAAGTTTTACAGAGTGGGATTTATTGAATGAGATTAAATTTGTTGGACTGGATAACTACAAAAGTATTTTATCAGAACCCGAATTTCTGCAAATTCTCTTAAACACATTTGTTTATGCTATCTCAACAACTATTTTTGCAGTCATAATCCCTTTATTGATTGCAGCTGCATTAAACACAAAAATCAGAGGCAGTGAAGTTTATAAGACAATCTACTTTCTTCCGTTTATAACTCCTGCTGTTGTAATAGCAATCGTCTGGTCGTGGATTTTTGACCCCAATATCGGAGGGATAAATCTTCTTTTTAAAACACATTTAAACTGGTTATTTGACACGCACCTTGCTATGCCTGTACTTATTTTTGTATCTGTTTGGAAGCTTATCGGCTATAATGTTGTTTTATTTCTAACTGGATTTTCGACAATAAACCAAAATGTTTACGAGGCTGCAAAAATTGATGGTGCAGGCGCTAATGAAACTTTTTGGGATATAACACTTCCGCTCTTGAAACCTACAACATATTTTGTAACTCTGGTAACGGCAATTTCGTCATTCCAGATTTTTGATTTAATCTATGTTATGACCTCCGGAGGCCCTGCAAATTCTACAAATGTTATAGTCTATTCCATATACAAATACGCGTTTGAATATTTTGACATTGGTAAGTCCTGCGCTTTAGCCTATATTTTGTTCGGAATAATTTTTGTTTTAGCTCTTGCTCAAAAACAATTCCGCAAAGGCTAAGTATGTTCAATTTTCGTTAACAATTTGCAGATAAAATTCACTATTATTTTTAATATCCAAAATACAATTTTGTAATATTAAACTATGGACGAACAAAAAATATTAGAGAATTTGGGAATAAATTTCAAACATTACAGAAACAAAGCAAAATTATCGCAAGACGATGTAGTAGAACTTACCGGCTTCAGCAAGTCTTACATAAGCAATGTTGAATGTGCAAAGCACAATCTTTCTCTTGTGAATGCTGTTAAATTCGCAAATGTTGTTAATAAAACTGTTGATGAAATGATAAAAGATTTGTAAACTTTATTTACCTATTTTAAAATCAGCGCTTTATCATCAAAGTAATTCAATTTCATTGCCTGTTTTACTTCTGCTAAAGTATTTGCAGCAACTTCTTTGGCCTTGCCGGTTCCATCAACAAGAATATCGTAAACTGCACCCATATCCTGTTCAAACTCTTTTCTCTTAGTTCTTATTGGTTCGAGTTCTTCATTTACAATACTGTTTAAAAATCTTTTAACCTTAACATCACCGAGCCCGCCTCTCTGGTAATGCTCTTTAACCTCGTCTAATGAAGCGTAATCATTCCAGTATTTTTCAAAGTGTTCCGGTTTGCAGAATGCATCCAGATAAGTAAATACCGTATTGCCTTCAATATGCCCCGGATCAGTAACTTTAAGATGAGTCGGATCTGTATACATACTCATAATCTTCTTCTGCACATCTTCTGCCGTATCAGAAAGATAAATACAATTACCGAGTGATTTGCTCATTTTAGCTTTTCCGTCAATACCAGGAAGCCTCATACAAACTTGATTATCAGGAAGAAGAGCTTTTGGCTCAATTAAAACATCTTCGCCATAAATATGATTAAATTTTCTAGCAATTTCTCTTGTCTGTTCTATCATTGGAAGCTGGTCTTCCCCGACAGGTACAGTATCTGCTTTAAAAGCTGTTATATCTGCTGCCTGACTAATCGGATAACATAAGAATCCGACAGGAATACTTGATTTAAAATCTCTCATCTGAATTTCAGATTTTACAGTCGGATTAAGCTGCAATCTGGCAAGAGTTACCAGATTCATATAATAAAAAGTTAATTCGGTTAACTCCGTAACCATTGATTGAATAAATATTGTTGAAATATCAGGATTTAATCCGACAGACAAATAATCAAGAGCAACCTCCATAATATTTTGTCTTACTTTTTCAGGATTATCAAAATTGTCTGTTAATGCCTGTGCATCAGCAATCATTATATAGATATTTTTATATTCTCCGGAATTTTGCAGCTCTACTCTGCGTTTCAAAGAGCCCACATAGTGCCCTAAATGCAGTCTGCCGGTTGGTCTATCACCTGTTAAAATCGTTTTTGCCATAAAAATATCTCTCCTTTAGTCTGTTTAACCATAATGGCGGCACTTTGTCAATAATCGCTTCATTTTATCAAATATTGCATGAAAAATTGTTTTGTACTTCGCACACTCAGGGTCAAGAAGATATAATTTACCTTCTTTAGACATACCCAGCTGAAAAACATCTCCGTCCAACAAATCATATGGTCTTAATCCCGCTGCCTTTATCATATCTTTCATAATCGAAACAAACCCTTCACTCAATCCGTGCTGAAAAAGTTTTTCTTCGACGTAATAATGAATTTTACCGGCTTTGCCATGTTTATAAATGGGAACATCAAAACTCTGCACAGGCCTGTTTAGCGGAAAATGATTTGTTTCTGTAAGTTTCAAAATATTGCCGTCAGAAGTTTCAAATACAACAGCAGATGAGCCTCTGCCCAGATATTTTGAAACTTTTATATTTGAAAGTTCTTCATTTTTACTCACATTTTTTAGAAAGATATCAAGACGCGTTTCTGTTGCAGAGATTCTCTTATCAGATTTTTGACATTCTTGCAGTGCTCCTGTTAACGTTAACTGTCTTTTATATACAACTTCATTAGTAATTTCCATATCCGTGTTAAAAGCCCTAAAAATTAAAAATTGCTATTTTTATTACACAATGTAAAGTTTAGACAAGTGATTTAGGAAATAAGTCCTGATAAGCATTAGGATTGTTCTCATCAGCGTACCGGCATTTTCTATACGAAATATTTTCTTTTATCCACGGGATTAATTTATCATAAACTTCTGAGGTCATTTTTGTAAACATTTCCGGCTCTATTAACGGCAGGGTGTTGGTTATACGAAAATTTTCTTCAAGTTTTTCTCTAAGTACAGCTTCCGGCTTTTTATACTCTCGGCAATATTGTTTAAATAAACCCTCATTCAACTCCCGCCTTTCTCTAACAATATTCTTCAAGCTCATAACAGGTTCGTCAGGAAAAATATCCCGACCGTCATTAAAACTTCTGTAAATTGCAAGCGCAACTTCCGGACTCTGCGGTAATTCTATTTCAATAAAATTTGATAAAATATCCTTATTTTCAGAAGTCATATTTAACGCAAATGCCGTTTGCAGGAGCGGACGCATTACTGCTTGAAACCCTACCGGCCTAACTATATTTTTATTAATAACATGCATTAGTGATTGATTTGCAATATACAATGTCGGTTTATATTCATTAAAATCCTGAACAGGATAATATTTCCCGTCTTTACAAACTGTATAAGCAAAAAATAACGCAACTCTTACATCCTTTGTAACATCAAGATAATTGGTTGCAAATTCATAGTGCTGGGCAACCGCATCTAAATCAAATTCAAAAAAGTGCCCCATCACGCTTAGGCTTCTTAAGAGCGTATAGTAAGGCGTCTGCTTAAAGAAAAGCTTAAACTCCTCTCTTTTAATATATTCAACACAATGCATAATTTCATTATTAACAATATTCGGACGCAAATAACCCGGAAGCATTTGCTTATGATTAAAATTCTGACCTCTGTATAAGCAGGGTTCTGCCTCGCGGCCAATAATAATTTTTGCACTGCCATCAAAATCCTGCACAAAAAAACCTTTTTTAGTAAAATCCTCTTTGCGGTAAAACATCAATTTTTGAGCTATACATTTAGTCATCATAATTGAAATTAAGTCACCGGCTGTATCAAAAGTCATAGGCGAAAGATCAAATCCTTCCTCTTCCGGCACAATAATATAACAGTCTTTATTTTTTTTATAATTATAAAGATTTTGAACGAGAAATACTATACGTTTTAATATTGAAAACTTTTTAATTTCAGCCCTTCTGTAAGCATTCTTCCAATGCGCATAACCTAAAAACGCATCTATTTCATTTTCAATATCTTGAATATATCCCGCAATATTATCAACATCTATAAATTCCACCAATTTTTGGGGTGAATAATGAGCTGCTGTTTCCATTAATTTGAACGTCGCATAAATACACATATTAATAGTGAAGATTAACTGAGGGAATGTTTTATTCTTATGTTGTTCAAGCAAAATCAAAATCTGGTTTAAATCACCTTTAGACCAGCCATTCAATTCTTGATTTATAAAGTTAATAGACTTAAAAATATCTCTGTTATTGGTGATAAGCTTAAGTATTAAATCTACAATCATAGGTTCTTTTTTAATAGTGAATGCATAACTGCCAACATTAATATTTAAAGACATTTCCGGAGGATCCATTAAAGAAAAGACTTCTGCAATATTCTCAATATTTTTGTTATGCAAAAATTCATCGATAATAGAACACTTATTCCGAACCATTTGTTTTATATTTATAAGGTATTGGAAAAATTCATACAAAGTTAATTGCAAGAAATTAAGCCCTTCTGTCTGCAGCTTTTTTGTCTTTGTTGTTTCCAGAATAAAATTGAGAACTAATAATGCAGCTCCAGTACAAAAAATCAGAATAGCAGTAAAAATATATTGTTGCATTCCCTCTAACAATTCTCCTATAAACTTTCTCTATATATCTGATAATTTCTTATATCTCTAAAATTCCAGTTTATCCCCCTCTTAACAATTTTTGCAGGATTACCAGCCAGAACAACATTCGGCTCTTCAAATTTCTTTGTAACAATACTTCCCCATCCAATTATTGAATCATCTGAAATTTTAGTATTTTTGCCTATTTTTACGTCTTTTCCAATCCATACATGCCTGCCTATTTCAATTTTATCGCTATAGTTAAGAGCATTACCTTCCAGATCAGTAACTGTATGGACATCAGTACACCAAATATCTATTCCCCAGGAAATCATGCAATCATCCCCGATAGAAATAGATGTACCGCTCTCCTGTAAAAACAATCTGGCCCCGCAAACAATAATATTATCGCCAATATCAATAGAACAATTATCAGCATCTCTTTTTACCCCCGGCGTAAGCGTATCCTCCGGCGGATTTCCTATATTTATAGTCAAACCGGTCAATCCGATTGTATCATTTACCGGATAAAAAATCTTACCGAGATTTATAGTGTTGCAGCTTCCGTATACTGCAATTAACAAGCCTTTCTGGGTTTTAAATTTTTCCGGATTTTCTACTTTTAGTCTTACGGTATTATTCTCTCCATGAAGCTGTATAAAACTTATATTTTCAGCCTCAATCTCTGTTTTGTCAGGTAATTCTAATATAATTTTATTTGTCATAATTTTATCCTCCACAAAAATTATATTTCCTGAGAGTTACTATCAGTCAAGTATTACAACTAAAATAAACTTAATTGTTCTGATTTGTCTTTTTCCTTATAAACTTTCTCAAACTTACTTAAATTCAATAAGTCATCTTTTATTTTTTCCAGAAATGGTGAAATTTCTAAATTTCTATAAGTACCAAGCCACATTCGTTTTTCTGAATGCGTAAGGTATAAGCGGTCTTCTGCTCTTGTCATACCAACATATAAAAGACGCCGCTCCTCCTCAATTTCATCAGGAGTTTTTGCTCTGTATAACGGTAATATTTCATTCTCCAGACCGGCAATAAAAACGCATTTAAACTCCAGCCCCTTAGAAGCATGCAGCGACATTAATGTAATTCTGTCCGCACGCTTGTCCAGTATATCTGCTTCCGTTAAAAATGATATCTTGTGAATGAAATCATTCTTATCATTACTTTCTTTTGCAAGTTTAAGAAGATAATTCAGAATATACCTGTCAATCTTCTCGCCAAGAATTTCTATTTGCTCAGAAACGGGCTGCAAATCATTAAGTTTCTTGAGTATCTCTTTTATATCTTTTCTTTCGCACAATAAATCATTTGATAATTTAACAAAAGGCATTCCGGATCTTTTCAAAGCTTCTGATATTGGAGGAAGCTGTGAGGATGTTCTATATAAAATTGCAAAATCTGAAAACGAATAATCTTCATTTTCTCCGCCACTTCTTGCTGAATCTATGGAAAAGAAACTATGCCCTCCTATTAAACTCTCAATAGTGCTTGTAATATATTCTGCTTCTGCCTTATCTGTAGGCGCTGAATGTATCGTAATCTTTTCGTGCGGTTTATCAAATGCTGATACAATATTAAAACAATTAATCATCTGGTTAGACGCACTAACAATACTATTTGTAGAACGGTAATTATTTTTTAGATTTACAATTTTTGTATCTGGATAATCTTCTGTAAAAGAGTTAAAGAACTTAGCATCTCCTCCTCTAAAGGCGTATATAGCTTGATTAGGGTCGCCGATTACAAAAATATTACCATCCGACGGCACCAGCATTCTGATTAACCTGTATTGATTTTCATCAATATCCTGATATTCATCTACGGATACATACCTGAATTTTTCACGATACCTGCAAAGAAGCTCCGGATTTTCTTCAAAAAGCTCAAGTGTAAGAGTAATCAAATCATCAAAGCTTAATGCATCCTCGTCCATTGTTAAAGCTTTTTCCTCGTCTGACATAACCCTTATTTCTCTGTCCAGATTTTCCCTAAGAACACTAAAACAAAGAGAATGGAATGTATGAAGATTTATTTTATCAGAAGCCTCTCCCAACAATTTTGAGAGTCTGCTTCTCATTTCTTCAGCTGCTCTTCTTGTAAAAGTTATACCTAAAATATTTTCAGGCATAATCCCCTTATTATTTATTAAATAAGCAATTCTGTGTGTTAAAACGGTAGTTTTACCTGACCCGGGACCAGCAGCGATTAAAAGTTGATTTAAATTTTCTGTTACCGCAGCTTCCTGATACTCATCCAGTCCCTTTTTCTTAGGCTGCATTTCAACAACAGGAGTTTTTTCAACAGCTGCTTCCGCGGGCTTAGGAATATCAATATTAAGCTTTAGGTTTACAAACTTTTTTTTTACAAGTTCACTATCTTCAAAAAGTCTTATAATTCCATATTCACCATCATACCCCGCCTGCTTAATAACTTTTCCTGTTCTAAGACGCGATACAGCTTCGCCTAAAAGCGTAGAACTCCTTTTAAGTTCATCAACAGGTACTTCTCTAAGAATTGATAATTCCGACCCGAATTTAGAGGTAAGACGCTCATATTCAGCAGAAACACTCTTAGAAGCAGTTCCAACGCCTAAAATTTCAGCAAGAATTTCCTGCAAAGGTACAAGACTAAAAGTTTGTCCTGCCGTTGCAGGCGGTGTAATTATTTCTTTGCGGTCAGAAAGCTCGTTAACTCTGTAAGAAACCCCTATTGTAAGAGGTTTCCCGCATACCGGACAAATTCCATTTAATGCTTTTGTTTCTTCCGGCGTCAAACAGACATTACACTTTCTATGTCCGTCCTCGTGATACTTTCCTTCTTCCGGAAAAAATTCAACAGTTCCGCAATAGCCATCACCCGTTTTTAAAGCATTCATGATTGAATAATAATCAGGTTCCTTAGTAAAAACAGTAGCTTCTCTGGCTAGTTTTGAAGGGGAGTGGGCATCAGAGTTTGAAACAAGTCTGAACTTATCTAATTTTGACACATGCCAGTTCATTTCTGGATCGGAAGAAAGCCCTGTTTCAACTGCAAAAATATGTTCTGCAAGGTCGCCGTAACAATCCTCTATAGAATCAAAACCTGATTTTGAGCCTAATACAGAAAACCATGGGGTCCAAATATGAGCCGGAATGATATAAGAATTTTCACCTGCTTCAAGAACAGTTTCCAGAAGGTTTCTTGAATCAAGCCCTAATATTGGCCTTCCATCTGATTTTATATTTCCAATAGTTTCAAGTTTCAGGCGAAAGTTTTCTGCTGCTTGTAAATCAGGCACAAAACAAACATGATGCACCTTTCTTGTCTTATCCCATTTTTTATAAATCGTAGAAATTTCAACGCTCAAAATAAATTTTACAGGTTCGGTTCCTTGAAAAATTTCTTTTTCGATTTCCGGTTTAAGTCTAAAAGTTCCATTTTCTGAAGGTACAAGCTTCTCTTTTATTTCATTAAACCAGGCCGGATGTGTAAAATCTCCGGTAGAAATCAGACTAAGTCCTTTCTTTTTAGCCCAGAATGCAAGTTCTTCTAAATTACAGCTCTTACTAGTAGCACGCGAGTATTTTGAATGTATGTGTAAATCTGTATAATAAAGCATTGTGATAAATCTCCCTGTACAATTTATTATACCAGATAAATAATATTTATATTTATTTTAATTAATAATAAGTTCTGTACTGATGACTTATTAAATTTTATTGGTAATTGCTATCAATTGCTTGTTCTCGCATAATACACTATACCTGAATAAAATTAAATTCAAATATTCAACAAGCTGAACCAAGTTTTCAAGCTCTAAGTTTTTGCCGTTGTAAAACGACAGTTGTTTTGATTATTTTGAACAGGAAGTTTGAGTATTTATAGAAACTAGCAAAAAAAAAATTTTTCGTGTTTTAATAATCTTGTAAAGGAGATTTTATGCAAATATATTCTAATACAAATAATTTCTATACGAATAACCAAAATTATAAAACTTTTTCAAAAAATCAAACCCCAGTAGCATTTTGTAGCCAACAAAAGGTTTTGGATAATGTTTCAAAAGCGACTTTAAAAGAAATGTATAAAGAAAAACTAAGAAATGCGATAAAAAATTGTGATGTAAAAGTACTTTTTGAAGCAGTAGGAATTAAAGCAAAAAAAGATTTATTTGGGAAATATTATACCGTTTATGGATATGGCAAAGGTGGCGGCGCAACACATAATTTTTCCGAGCTTGGTGTTGATGAAAATAAATTATTCAAAAAGATAAAAAGGGTAAAAGGTGTTCTTGATTTAAGAGAATCAAATGTTGAAGATTTGGGTAATCTTAAGCAAGTAGATGGCGTAATTATGAGGTATGATACGCAAGGGCCTCCGAAAGGTTATGCTCGTATATTGCTAGAGGATAATGTAAGAGTACAATATTATAGTCGTGCCGATGATTTTTATCTTCCATCTACAGACTATCTACTTCGTAAAGATAATAGTCGTTTCACTTATGACTCTACTTTCTCTATGTTAACATATAATGATAGTGGTGAACTGATTAAAGTTCGACATTTTACAGGCGGAATATAACAAAAAGGAATATATTTTTACAAGTTTAAAAAGAGGAAAATTAAATGGATTTAAATATTGCTAAATACCCTTCTAATAGCAGTTTTGGAAGTTTGAATATTAAAAAATCTGCTTATAAAGCTAAAGCAGGGGCACTATATATAAATTTTGATAAGGACAAGTTGGAAGAGTTGGCAAAAACGTGTAATATAAAAATTTCAGGTGGCAAGGAGTACATGGGGCTTTTTAGCTTAGATTATTTAAATATTACAGTTACCCCATTAAAAAGAAGTCGAAATCCCTTTATAAGATTATTTAATATTGATGCAGTAACAGGTAAATTTGCCACAGAGGCCAGACTTGAAAGTACTACTTTAATTGATATAACAAGACAATTAGTCAAGAAATTACAAAATAGATTGTAGATAGATAAGTCGGTTTGGCATATGTAAATCTGAAAATTTTTATGTAAATAAATTAGGTTTTAGGTCAGTCAAATATCTTGAATGCAAAGACCCCCATATATGTCTTTACAAAGACAATATTGAGATAATTTTACTTAATGCAAGTTCAAAAGTTAAGTCTAACAGAGAGTTATATGGTTATGGCTATGATGCATATTTATACGCAAATGATATCAAGCTTCTTGAAGATGAATTTAACTCCAAAGAGATAAAAATAATAAAACCTTTACATTTTACTGATTATCAAAATCAGGAGTTTGTTATTGAAGATTGCGATGGACAATGGCTTGCGTTTGGGTTAAAAGAAAAATAATTTTATATACATTTTCTGTAGCTTCTGTAAAAGAACACATAGTTTGATTATGTTGTACAGATGGTTTGATTATTTTGGACAACTTAGCTTTAAGAATTTATAAAAATGAGTCGAATTTTTCTCAAAATCACTTGTCATTTTTTCGCAAAATTGTTGTCAATTGTAAATTAACATGAGAAACCAGAAAAAATAACACTAATTTTCAGAAAAATGTAATTTAATGTAAATTTGTAACATTATTTTCTATTAAAAAGGTTTCCTAATTTGCTTATAAATGATAGCTCTAGTCTAAGTATAATATAAAAAATAATACATGTTCCTTTTAGTTCCGAAAAAAGTTCCGTTAAGGTTCCGTTTATGAATAGAAAAAATTTTTTCTGGAACTTCTGTTAATTTTTTTATAGCTAATGTCTTATCACTGTCCTTATCTGTTCTCTTACGGAAATAACCCTTTGGGGCATATCAATTAAATTTTTTCGTTATTTTTAGACATATAAAGGGCACTAATCAGACATTTTGGACTTTTCTGAAACCCTAAATTTATTTAAAATTGTTTACCAACAGCGACTTTAAGGCAGGTTCCTCTTTTCTGTACTGTCCTGTTTCTTTACAGTCTAAATTCCCGCCATTTAAGGTTTTGAGACACTGTCTTGTTTTAGACATTGACGGACAGTAATCGGACTTTTTTGCCAGTTCAGGAATTTTATTTTTAGCAAATTCCGACTAAAAAAATCAAGATATATTTGAAACACACCCCTATTCGTTCAAAAAAATAAAATTCCTGCAATGTCTGTCAAAGCATAGCAACTTTTTTGCAACTTTTGCTCATTTTTGCACTAAAAAAGGGTTCAGCTAATTAGCTAAAACCCTTTATTTTACTTGGTTGCGGGAGCTGGATTTGAACCAACGACCTTCGGGTTATGAGGACAGCCTCGGATTGCCCAACCCCAAACGCTTTTTCACAATTTACCACGACTTGGCATTTCTTTTTATGAGAATTTATCTTGTTTCACTAGGTTGATTATAATTTGTTAAATTCATGTGCAGTGAAATGTGTTGTTAATATTAATTATATTTCAACTGTTATATTTAAAACTTTATCAATTTCATTAATAACTTGTTCTTTAATGACTTCAAGTTTTTTATATTTCTCAGAAATTTCTTTTTGTGCTTTCAAATCAAATTCACCATTTTCTTTTACAGGTACTGGAATTTGTAAATCCTGAATAATTGTTTTGTTTATTTTTGTATATTCATTTTGCCCATTTGGACCTCGACGTCCTCTTATATTTGCTCTAAATATAGGTTGAATTACATATTTTAAATAAAGTGGGTCTAAATATTTTTTAAATTCAGGTTTTATAATTAAGGGTCTTACTTTCTCCGACAAGCTAAATTTATTTTTTCTATAAAAAACATATCCAGCACTTGCATCAATATTATATGTAAGACAATTTTCAAAATATTTTACATCAGGTAAATTATCTTTTACATAACCATATCCAACATCATTTTCATTTTTAGATGCACCATATACAGGGATATCTCCGGAATTTTCTTTTATAAAACCTTTGGTAAATTTAGAATCATTAGTTTTTGCAGATAAATCAAAAATTTCATTAATTTTAAGATTTGCGAACTGTAAATTTTTTGGTTGAGACATAAAATACATATTTTGCAGGTTTTTCTTATGTTCTAATATAATTTTATACATACTTTCGAGATGTACATATTTATTAGCAATGACTATCTGATAATTAATATCGAGCTCATTATTGTCATTCATTGGAATAGGTACTGCTATATTTTTAATTAACTGCCAAGTTGTTGCTTGTATTCCATTTTGTCTTGTTACATTTTTAAATAATGCGGCAAGAATATATTTAAAATATGGTAAGTACATATTATCTAACTTTGGACTTAAAATAGCTCTATTGTTGCCAATTGAATATTTCCCTTTTAATATAGTTAAAATTCCTGCATTGCCTCGCGTTGAATAAGAGAGGTTTTCACTATCATAATCATATGCATCAATAGATGCTAATTCTTCAGAAATATTTGCAGAATATACTTTATACTCTCCTTTATGTTCATTACAATATTGTTTAGTATACTTGCTACTCCCAACAATGTTATTAAATAGTTCATGTAATTCTTTTTCTTGAATTTTACACATTATTGAGCACCTCTTGATATTTTTGTAAATCTGATATAACGTCACCTATATAATTTATAAAATCTTTAGGGGATAATGTTTTTATTTCTTCTTTTATGCCTAATGCAATTTTTTCATCATCACTCCAATTATTATCTATAATCCAACTTTTATTTATATTATTTTCAAACCAATCTATATTTAATATTTTTAATCGAGGATTATCAATTTTACCATTTTCAATCCGTTCTTTGTATAGTTTCTTGTTCCCTTTAAAACTATGATACTCGTATGCAGCATCAGCTAAATCGTTTTCTTGCGTGTCAAAACGATTAACATCAAGTGTTTCGCCTGTAGATGAGCATAAGTATGTAAATATTGGCGAAGTTTGTCTAAGTTTTTCTTGTTGTTTCTTTTTTGTCAATGCTAGAATATAAGTTTTTTTATTTGTAGAAAAGAATGTATTTAAAGGTAAAGATATAATTCCGTTTATATAACATTCATCAAGCATAAATTGCCTTAAATCTATATCTTGTAGGCGATACATAAAGCCCTCAGGTACAATTATAAATGCCTGTCCATCATCTTTAAGACTTCTTATTATCCATTCAATAAATAAACTTTCTAAGCCAGTTCCATTTTTATTATAGTATTTTTTTAATTTTGCATTGCCATCAATTTCTTTTTTATAAACATCTGTAGCACCAACATATGGTGGATTTGAAAGTATTAAATCATATTTTTGTCTTTCTGTGGGAATATAATCAAGAGTTCCCAATACTGACGTTCTTAGATGAAAAGACTTATTGAATAATTTTGAAAACTTTTGAGTCATATCAGGATGATTTTTTATCAAATCTGAAAAATAAATCATCATGTTTGCTTTTGCAAGTATAATGGTTCTTTCACTATCTTTTGTAAAACCTTTGTCAAAACCTTCTATTGTTATATGATTTATTATTTCATCATCTTTAATTTCATAGAATCTATTAATATCTCTTGAAATTGCATCTAACAAGAATTTCCCTACTCCACAAGCTGGGTCGCAAATTCTCATATCAGGCTTTATATCTGCCATATTCACAATTTGTTGCACTACCTTGAGTGGTGTAAAATATTGTCCCAAACCACCTTTTTGAGTATCTTTTTTGAAAAATACTTCAAATATTTTCGATTTAAAATCTTTATCAATATTTTTTAATTCTACATCTTTGAACATTTCTAATATAGTACGAAAGGTTTTACCATAACCTGTGTAACAATCCCCTGTCGTATCGTTTACGAAAATTGTGCCATTTATAATAGTTGTTTTATCATCATCCTCTGGGAATAACTTTTTAATTTCTGGTCTTATTGTTTTAGCATAATATGATAAAACATTATCTTCTTTTGATTTTTTGTACATACCTAATAATGTATTGTATTGATATAATTCATCAAGAATATTCAGATCACTTAAGTATTTAAATATAAAAATTTCAACAAATGTATATAAACAATTTTCAGGGGTAGCAGTTGTTGCTTTATATATTTTTTGCCATATTGCATATGCCAATGGGGTTGGATCAACTTCCTGTATTTGCGTTATTTGTCTGCATTTTTTGTTTATAGTATTGTCTAATAACTCAATTAATTTTTCTATTTTAGGTGTATTACATGTTGTAATACCAAAAACTTCTTTTAGTTCACTACCATCAATGTTTAATATTGGTTTATTATCAAAAGCACTATACCATTGACTATTAACACTATCAGTACTTATTACAAATTTTGCCCCTAAATCCTTTGCGACTTCTAGAGCCTGCTTTGTTGCCGAAGATTTTAAAGATGCAGTTTTATATTTTTCAAGATTTTTATTTTCAATTACTGCAATAACTCTTTTTGTATTATCTACTATTAAACCATCGGGTTTTCTGTCTTCATTTTTATAATCTTTATCTGGAATAAGGTTTGTGTCTCTAAGACAACCGACAGAAGTATTACCAATATTATAATAGGTATACTTACCAATTTTATCAGGGTTAGACAAAATTCCTCTTTGTAATATCTCTTCTGAGACTTTATACTTCTTTCGTGCCATACAAACTATTCTCCTCTTTAAGAGAAAGTCGACATAAATATAAAATTCTTAATTAAAATTTTCAAATATCATATAAATAAATGAAAAATTTATTGATAAATCTCCTCCATTTTCTCCAACTCTTGTTCCGCAAAATCTTGGATTACATGCCCGTAGATGTCGTGGGTGATTTTTATACTTGCGTGTCCGAGTAATCTTGATACTACTATTGGTTGTACCCCTCTTTCTAACATTCTTGTTGCAAATGTGTGTCGTATTGCGTGAACATTACGAGGCGGAATCTCTAATTTCTTTTGTAATCTAGTGAATATATCTAAAAAAGTTCCTGCGTCTGTAAAATATCCGTCCTCTCTTGGAAAAACTAAATTATAATTATAATAATCTTTTCCGATTCGTTTCTTTAATGCTGTTTGTCTAATTTTGTATTCTTGCAACTCTTTCATTAATGGTCGTAAAATTTTGATTGTGCGTGTAGAAGTTTCGGTTTTTGTATTATATACAAACCCTAATATTGTCCTATTATCTGCTCGCTTATCAAAATTTTTATTTCGCTGTACCTATTTATTAATTCTAACAGTATTTTTCTCAAAGTTCACACAATCCCAAGTTAAGCCTAACAACTCGCCAGCTCTTAAGCCTGTATAAAAATCAAACTTAATCGCCATACCATAATAATGATTCGGGCATTCATTTATAATCTTTTTTTGTTCTTCACGTGTAAATACTTCAACTTCTTTTTTACCTTCACGTTTTAATTTTACTGTTAATAATGGATTTCGGATAAGTTCTCCCTTTTTTAATGCGTAATTTATACAACTACTTATAACTAAATGGATATTTTCTACAGTTTTTGACGACAATCCACCCTTACCGTTTAATTTGCCGTTATCATAAAGAAATCTATAAAATTCTTTGATGTCATCACTACTTAAGTTTGCAAAAGCAATATCACCAAGAAATGGTTTTATGTGCCTTCTGATAATCATTTCATAACTTTGACTTGTTGATTCTCTTAAATCATATATTACATTGTTATAAAACCATTTATCGAAATATTCCCCTACCTTGATACTCTTTGAACTAACATCAATGCCGGCATGATGTTTTTGCATTAAGTCTTTTAGTAATAATCTTACTTCCCGTTCTGAGTTTCCTGTACAAGATTTGAATTTACGGTTACCTTTTGCATCGTAACCTATTTCAAATTTCCCCTTCCATTTTCCGCTGCGAGTATCTTTATATATACAACCTTCGCCGTTACTTCTTCTTTTTGCCATTATGCAACCTCTCTTTCTGCTTTCACAAAATTGTAAAAAGTATTTGTTTTCAATTTTAATAATTCACAAGCCTTTTTGGCTGTAATTTTGCGGCAAGCCCAATCGCTATAAACTTCTTGCCAATTATCAGGCTTTTGAATTTTCTTTCTGCCTTTGTATTTGCCTTCTTTTTTTCGCAACTGCGATACCGTCTTTTTGACGTTCTAAAAGATTTGCTCGCTCAAACTCATAAATCGCTCCGAGCATTGTAACCATAAGTTTACCTGCAGGCGTACTTGTATCTAATTTTTCTTTTATACTAACAAGTTTTACCTTTTTAGTTTCAAGAATATCAATGATATTGAGTAAATCCTTTGTACTTCTTGCAAGCCTTGAAAAATCTTTGACGTAAACCGTGTCGCCCTCTCTAACATAATCAAGCATATTTTGAAGTTCGGGGCGGTTGGTGTCTTTGGCACTTCGTTTTTCTGTAAAACTTTGGAAAATTCTAAATCTTTCATTGCTTCCATTTGGCTTTCGTAGTTTTGTTCTTCTGTACTAACTCTAATGTAAGCAAAGTTAAATCCTTTTGTAGTCATCGTTTCATCTCCTTTTGTTGTGACTTTTGCATTATTGGATATTGATGTTTGATTGTAAAGACTTCCGCAAATATTTATTTGGAAATTAAAAAATCTACCCTAAACAAATACATTTCAAACGGTTTCAAAATGTTGTTTTAGACCATAACCTATTTAAAGACATTTCTTAATCAAGTTCTGTAAAGTTGATAATTTTAATGCACGCACTCTCTGAACAGATTTTGAGAGTTTGTAATTTTATATAGAATGATACCTCTCGGCGGTAAAACATTTAGTCATTAACCTTAAAATTAAGTCTATTAAAATGATAAAAATGAATTACGATACTGTAAGTGGGTATTAGATTTTATGATAAATCTCGTTAAAATCTATTGTTCACCGCCGTTATTATTGACTTATAGAGGTTTTGGATATGGGCATTTGTCAAATACAAATTTTGTATATTTTTATTATCAACTAATAACAATATCGGTTATTCTTACCCATATCCCTTTTATCTCTATTATTAAGAATTACACATGTATTTTTACGGTCTGCTAAAAACTAATCTGCGGGTAGTCTGAAACGACTATCATGCCTGTTGTTTCCGTGAAAATAAAATCCGTCTTTCTGCTTTAATGAAATTCTGCACATTTTCTTTAAATCAAACTGGATTGTATTTGTAAAATCGTCTACAAATCTAGTTATTCCTGACTGTCTTATTATGTATTGCAAAAAATATAATGGATCTGTGTTTGTAATATCATAGGCTCTTGAACTATCTTCACCGTATTTCTTATTTATACTTTCAACAATTTTGTTCGAAATTCTTTTTTCCTGTCCTTTATAAACTATAAAGATATGCAGATGCGGTTCAACGGTTTCAGGTGCTTCAAATAATTTGATTTTGGAAACGGCTTTTCTTCTTGATCGACCTTTCCTGCCGTTATGAAATAAAACGTATTCACCAAATCTCAAACTTAATTGACTTACGCCAAACAGACAAGCAAAGGGGATTTTTGTTCGCTTGGCAAATCTATCCATAACCATTTTTAAACGGTTAGCCTCTTTTTCCGCATCCTTCATTGTCCTGAATTTAATTGAATGTTCTACATTTATAAACCTAATATCCATAATTTAATCTCCTTCTTCTGTCTTTCTTTTAAATTTAATTTTTTACTGTTGATTATTGCCCATTTCCTATAATCGCTGTAAACCAGATACTTTCTGCCGATATTATCTTCTTTAAGTAAACTGTTAAAGGTTTTATCCTTATCTAACCATTCTTTCAATTTTACGTTGGAATAAATGTGTATTAGTTTGGATAGTGCATAAATTACTTGATGATAGCCGATAGGAGTGTCATTTTTGACATTGTCCGAATAAACCCATTCAATCTCTCTGTCTGTGTTTTTAATACCGAATAAATTAGTTGGGCAATCAAAATGGTCAACTTTTCCTCGTGTGTCCGGTTTAAAGTTTTTGTGTGTTCTGTGATAATAATTTCCGTCTAGCATAAATCAATCACCTTTCCTACGTTTTTCATAACCCATTCATTAAAATCATTGGCAACTACATATTTCTTGCCGCCTATTTGAATTACAGGGAAACCGTCGACCTTGCATAATTTGTAAACCGTATTAATACCGATTTTAAAGGTTTTTGAAAACTCTTTAACAGTAAACATATTGGCATATAACCTGCCTTTGCAGTTTTGCCTAATATCTTCCATAGTTTCAAGTGTTCGTAAACGGTTGGGTGGCATTCTGTTTTGCATAAACATTCTCCTCTCTTTTATATCGCCCGAGTTGTAACAAATAAACTCTGATAGAGAGGCATTAAGTATTTTAAATATTTAACCAAATATTAGCGGGCGACAATTTCTACGTTTACTTAAATACCTCTTTATAGAGTGACTTCTGTTTTATTACCTAGCATGAAGTTTACGGCTGGGTGGTATTTAAGTAAGGGAAATACCCAAAATCTAATATTCAGTTTTCAATTTGCAATTTTGTAGTCACATCTTAACCGATTGCAATTTATTCGTCAAGGGGTAGAATACCCGAAGGCAATTTGTGAAAATAATCTGAACAGCCACTAGACATGATGTGTTCGATATAATAGAAAGCTTAATAAAATTTTACAAACAACACTTTTTGTGTTGTTATTTAGCCTAAAATGCTTATTAGGTCTGAGTTTGAAGTCAATTTTCACAATTATTTTTACAAAAATTTTTGGTTTCCCGACAAAAATAGGCGGATTTCTCCTCTAAAATTAAGGGATTGAAGATGCTTCAATTTTTGTGATGTTACATACCTCGATATATTCATCGGTAAATTTTATATAAATTAGTTACTGATTTATTTTTATACCACTAAAACCTTTATATTCTGCTAATACAGATTTTGTTTGTGCATTTCTTATCTTTGTAAAAAACAGATAATCATCATCACTATATTGTTCATTTGTTTTTAGTTTTGCATATAATACAGCTAATTTAAATGCACCTTCTTTAGCATCATAAGGAAGTTGAACCCATAAGTAATAGTCAACATAAAAATCATACATTCTTGCATTTAATGATTTATCCTCGATAAAATCTATCTTATAAAAAGTCCTTTTTATTGCCGGTTGTATATCTGCTAATTGTTTTTGCCTTTCTTTTATTTTTGCTTGTTGTATTTTTTGTTGTTCTAGTTTTTGTTTTCTCTCTAGCTCAAGTTTTTTCTTATTATCTTCCGCTTGTAAATTTGCTATAACAGATTCCGTATTTTTAATTTTTTCATTTAGAGATTTATCTTTATTGTTATTTTCATTTGCCTTTCTATAAAAACCTAATGCTGATTTGTAGTCTTTTTGTTCAAAATTTTTGTCACCAAGATTTATGTAATAATGATAGTTTACATCTTTAAGTAAGATTTCGCTATCTTTGTAACTACCAAGTTCTTCAAGTTTATTTTTTGCAGAACTCCAATTCTCTGCTGTTATTTCATTTTTGATTTCTGTGTATAAAGTACTTTTATGGTGACTTGCAGATAGCAAACTCCCAAAAACTACAGCTATTAGAATAAATGCTATAATCATACTAATTTTAGTTTCTTGTGTCATACATTCCTCCTATATTTAAAAATAAATCGAATTTATTTCTTTAATTTTTTCATCAACTTCGTAAGATTCATTATTGGAATCATTTTCTTTTATATTAAAATTTGATTTTAAAAAATTATAAGTTTTTACAACCTTCACATATAAATCAATTTTGTTATAATTGAATGCGATTGTTTTAGCTTTTAGAATATATTCCGTAGCTTTAATAGAATTCCCTTTAAGACTTTCAACTAAAGCAAGATTACTAAAAATATACGCATTTTCCCAAACTTCATATTGTTTATTTATATCAAATGTATTATTTTCTAAAAAATAAAAATATTTGCCTCTTACAAAAGCTGTCCCTGATAAAAGTACATAATTAGCAGTTCTAGCATTATTTAAAAATTTTAAAGCATTTTTATATTTCTTTGTTAAAAAATAGTGGTATGATTTACATACTAATAATGGTAAATATTCCATTGAAAATTTATCACCTAAAGAATATTCATCAAATTGATTTATTTCATATCTGTTATAAATTTCATTTGCAGTATTAAAATTTTCTAACTTTAGTTCTATATTAGCTTTAAGAATTTGGCTGATAAAAGTTGTTAAATTATAATTATCTTCATATTTTGTGCTACCATAATTCCCTACTACATAATTATTTTGGTTATTTTTACATAATTCAAAATAGTTATCCAAATTCTTTTTTGCTTTTTCATAATTTTCTATTGAATAATAAACTAATGCAAGATTAAAATAAGTTTCTTTTTGTCGCGGTGCTATTTCTATTGCTTTTTTGAAATCATCAATAGCTTTTTTATAAAAATAGTTTTCTAAAAAGTATACCCCTCGATTATTATAAACTTCTGCCAATTTTGGGGTTTTATTATTTATCATATTGGTATAATAATCATATACTCTTTCATACTCACCTTTTTTATAATTGTTACCTAAAAAAACTAACTTCCCATAATTCGTCATTTCTGGCATTACATAATAATCTAAAGCATTAAATTTATCATATTTTTTATATAAATCTTTATTATTTAAAATTTCATCTTTGTAATTAACAAAAATTTCTCCATTTAACAAAGTATTATTTAAATTTAATCCTAATGAAACCGCTTTATCAAAATCCTCAATAGCACCCTCGTGATCCTTTATTTTATACCTTGCCAATCCTCTTTCATAAAATATTTCTGGTTCTTTATTTTTATATTTATTTATAGAAATATTATAATTTGCTATTGAGTGTACTAAGTCATCATTTTTTAAATATGCAAAACCAATATAATGATAATATTTAGGAATTATTTTTTCACTATTATTTGAATAATTTGCATATGATAATCCTTTTAAACAATTATCAATAGCTTCATCATAATTTTGCCTTTTTATAGAATTTAATGCGTCTTTTATGTAATCAATCTTCATTGCTGTCTCATTTTGTGCCGCCCATTGTCTTGCTCCTATTTCTTTCATCATATTTATATGTTTATTATTGATTATGTATTCGGGGTAAGAGTATTCTATGTATACATTAGTTTCTACTGTAAGATTAGCAGAGTAAGCAGGAACAAAAAATAATAAAATATTTATAAAACTAATATGACCTAATGTTTTTATTGATAATTTCATACTTACCTCATAAAAAGTTACATTTTTACAGATACAATTCATTTGCTTGAAACGTAACGATAGCAAACAAAATTAAACTATGTATAAATTATAATACCTAAGTTTAATTATGTAAATAAATTATTAAATTATATAACTTATTATACCTAAATTTAATTGTAATTAACAAAGAATTATAATTGAAAGCGAGGTAGATTATGCAACACATACAAGCTAACGAACCATTTTACCAAATAAGCCAGGCGGCTAAATTATTAGGTATTACAAGTGATAGGTTAAGAACATATGAAGAAGAAGGTTTGATTAAACCATTTAGAACAAAACATTCTAAAGACGGGAAAAGATTATTCAGTCAAAATGATATTGAATGGTTAATAATGATTAGAGATTTAATAAAATTGGGCGTTTCTATACCGACTATCAGAATATTATTAATTGCAAAATTCCCTACTAATAATCCCTCACTTAAAGAAAAAGATTTAGAAATTATTGAACTACTAAAAAAATTAAAATCTCATACCGTTTATTCAACCATTTTTAAATAAAGTAAAGATAATTATTGAATAGGGTTGAAATTTTTAGCAAAATAGTGTAAACTATAAGTGTATAGTCCTAGACGATGTACCACTTCGGTGGAGTTGCTAGGGCTTTTGCTTTATTATACCTTTAAATCTGAAAGAATTTTCAAATATTTCTGCATAATCTTTTGATAAAGAAGACAAAACCTTATGCGTTTTATCGTAGCAATTTTCAATACCATTTTTATTATTTATTATTATTTCATGGTGAAATATGCGGTTTCTTAATCTTAAAATTTCTTTTAATTCAGGAAACATTACTTTTGTCTTATCCCAGTTAGGACTATTGAAGTAATTGTCAAAATCAGGAAATACATTACTGAAAAAATCTTGCTTATCCCATAAACTGTTTTTATATGACTTCTTACAAAGATTTACCCAAAAACCAAAAGTTAATTCTGCTATTATAGCACCTGTCGACGGTGTGTTACGCTTTCTTTTTAACTTTTTATATGCTTCTAATAAAATATTTCTTTCGTTCTCTGAAAGAATATTTTGATTATTTATTTCTTCTAGTAACCAATTTTCGCCTTTTAAAATCGCAACTGCATTATATAATCTATTTCTTAAAGCAACCTCCAATGCCGCAATAACAGGATAAAAACTTTCAGAAATCTGAACATTATAAATATATCTGCTTAAAATCAAGTCTATACTGTCATTATCATCATATTTGTACGAGGATAACCTATCAATACTGATGTTTTCTGTGATTTTTGAAATATCTTTGTCTAAAAATTTCATGCCTTAATTATAGCATAGATATTTGGTTTAATATGTTTAGAGGTAACTTTATACCTCACCGCCTGTAAACATTTCATCATTCGCCGAGAAATGCTCTCTTTTGAATTTATTTTGGTTGGGGTTTTGCAGACCGAGAAAAATCTCAAAACAGAAAACTTATTTCCACGACCAAGAAACAACATCAGACAATGAGAGGGGCTATATGGAGTGGTTATTTTAAATTGTTACATTACTTATTCATCTTCACGGATTTTGTTATAACTTTTTAAATCGAATTATTTTATTGTGTTGCTAAATGTGTTGTATTTCATAAAAAACAGGCTTCCAGCAAATCGCCAAAAGCCTGTAATATCAAATGGTTGCGGGAGCTGGATTTGAACCAACGACCTTCGGGTTATGAGCCCGACGAGCTACCAGACTGCTCCATCCCGCGATATTAAGTTTTCATGTTGAGGAAACACACTCAACATCTATATTATGCTCCGTAAATTTTAAAAATCAAGTACCCTGATTTTTTATTTAAAAATTCATCTTCCCTACAATTATTATCAGGGAAATTGTAAGTATGGCGGATTGAGATGTTTTAGAATATCTGCGGCGGTAAAAATAAACCTGTCGCGACGGTTAAAATTTGTATTTTAGTTATGAATATAATATTAAGTATTCTATAAATACCAATAACACTTATTATATCAAGCAAGGAAGTAAATCTAAAAAGCCCCTTATGAGCCGACAAGCTACCATATAATCTTAAATGCAATAAATAATTAAATAATAATTAAGATTTGTATTCAAGTTTGAAATTTAAGTTAAAATGATATTAAGGGGTAAGAATATTATGGGTTATGATTATAGGGCTGGTAAGAAAAGAATTAAAGAAGTTTTAGAAAAATCTGTCATCATTGAAGAAAAAAGAACTGTACCTTGTGAAAACGATTTTACTTTTGATAATGCCTATAAATGTTGGATTTCATCTATTTTTATTGATATACGAAAATCTACAGAATTGTTTAATTCAGATAATAAGAAAAATGCAACCAAAATAATAAGAAGCTTTACATCTGAGATAATTGAAATTCTAAATGAAGAAAAAGATACTGCTATTGAAGAAATAGGAATTAGGGGGGATTGTGTTTATGCAATTTATTCAACACCTACAACAGATATGATTTATGAAATTATAGATAGGGCTTTTTGGATTAACTCTTTTCTTAATATGCTTAACAAGCTATTAAGTAATTATGGGCTATCTACAATTAAAGCAGGGATTGGGGTATCTACTGCACAAGAAGTTATTATCAAGGCTGGACGTAAATATTCTGGAGTAAATAGCAAAGTTTGGATTGGTAATGCAGTAACAAAAGCTTCAAAACTCTCAGGGGTAGGCAATAAAAATAACCACGGTGCAATAGTTATGTCTAGTTGCACGCATTATAATATTATAGACAAATTTAAAAAAAGAAATGGGGAAAAGTCTGCAGAATGGTTTAAAAAGGTGGATGATAAAACTTTAGGTACATATTATCATTGTAATATTACCAAAAATGAGCTAGAGAATTGGATTAAGGAAGGTATGAAATAATGGCAACAAAAACAGATGTTGATAAAAATTCAAAATTAAAAGAGTGTTTGTTAAAGTCTTTTGACAATATAATGAATCAACAGAACAAGATGGATAATAAAGCGTATATTTTTTTAGGTTTTATTATTTTTATTTTTAATGCTTTTTTTAAAGATGCAGCTAACCCAATTTGCTTTTATTCGATTACTTTATTTATAATATCAATCCCATTGATTTGTTCATTATTACCAATTACTACAGCATTTGGAATAAAAATAATTAAATTATACAAACAAGAAGATAAAAAGAATGAACATAATATTTTTTACTATACAGATATTTGTCACTTAAGCAAAGAAAGATTTAAGCAAGTTTTAAATACTGAATATGGAATTAACGAATTAACATTATCTGATGATAAGTTAGTAGAGCAAATTATAATAAATGCAGAAATTTTAAATGCAAAAGTAATTTGTCATGCTATCTTTTTATGGCTTATTTTAATAGGAATTGTAGCGTGCATAATTCATCACGTTTTTTAAACCACCCCATATAGCCCCTCTCGTTGAGAGATACGCTTTCTTGGTGCTGGAAATATGTTTTCCCATTCTGAGATTTTTCTCGGTTTGAAAAACCCCGCCTTGATAAATTTCAGATGAGAGCATTTCTCTGCTGATGATGAAATGTTTTAGGGCGGTGAGGTATAAAGTTACCCGAGAATTATTTTAGTAAGAATGTTCGCACATATTTATGTGCTAGTGATAATTCATCTTGATTTAATTTATCAAGCATTGAGATTAAATCTGTTTTCAGGTCGGCGGTTTCTTGCAGGTAGTAAAATTCAAATAAATCTTTAGGCTCGACTTCTAAAGATGTTGCAAGCCTTTCGATTAAATCAGCGGACGGGAAATTTTTACCGCTCTCAATACAGCTTATATGTTTATCATCTACGTTCACAAGTTCAGCAAGTTGTGCCTGTGTGAGATTTTTCTTTTTACGATACTCTTTTATCTTACGTCCGAACAAATTTTTAATATTCATATAAACCTCTCTTTCAATTTTATTAAGTATTTTGACAATTCAGAATGGAAAATGAGGTAAATATTTGACTTAAACTTACTTAATTGATAGAATTTATTACAAGATAGGTAAAATTTGGGCGATTTTATACTTCATTTACAGAAAATAAAATCGCAGATAGGAAAGAATGGGAAAAAACTACTGCAAAATGTTCAATATTCTTGATGAGTACCTAAAAGATAAGGTACAAGATATTGACTTGACTATTTTAGATGCGGTTACTGCTAGAAATAGCGGCAAAGTTTTTAGTTTTGAAGAACATCTAAAAGGCTTTATTTATGCACAATTAAGTGCATTGGTTTCGTGGAAAAAGATTAAAGATAATCAGACAAAGTTCGATGAACTGTTTTGTCATTTTAACCGCAGCGAATTAAAAGAACAATCTGCAGATTTTTTAATAGAGGAAATCAAAAAACTCAAATGTTTTAGCCCTTACACAACTAAAAATCAAATGCACGCATTAAGAGCAAACATTGAAACTTTTGAGAAAATTGAGCAAGATTTCGGAAGTCTTGAAAAATTTATAACCCACACAACGCCTGTAAACATTATCAAATTACTTGCAGATAGCAATAGTACCTGCAAATTAAAGTATTCAGGTGTTCCTCTAGTATGCGAATATCTTAGAAATGTCGGTATTGATGTAATTAAACCTGATAGGCATTTGGTAAGAATTTTAGAAAGGCTGGGAGTATTATTTGAGCTTGGGTATAATCCCGTGGATACTTATAAATTTGCTCCAGTTTTTAGAGCGTGCAAAAAATTAAGTGATAAAACGAATTTAACACAAGTTAAATTAGACTTCTTGTTATGGAATTATTGTGCAACTGGTTATGGGGAAATGTGTACTTCAAATCCAAAGTGTGAAAATTGTGTGATTAAAGATTTTTGTAATACTGGAAATCAAGACAAATTCACTCGAGTTTTAGATTTAAAGTTTAATAATTTTAATAACTCTAGAGAATTATTTATTGACACAGACAAAATAAAATTATTAAAGCAGGAATTTAAAAGTTATTTAATAAAAACAAAAAATATACCGAAAGAAACAGTTAAAACTTATCTTTGTGATGCGTTTTATGTATTCAGACATGAAGAACCTCTTTCAGTAGATTTTTTTGAGTTACTTGAAAGTAAAGAAAATATTGAAAATTTTAGAGAAAAGTTGTTTGAATATCAGCTATGTACGAGAAAAGTTATGCATCCTGAAAACACAACAAGTGCATATATAAGTGCACTTTATAGACTATATGATTTTCTACAAGAAAAATATGGCGGAGTTGATTGTTTTATAAATTCATAAATCTTGCAATTATTTCTCGTTGTGCATAAATAATAGTAACATTAAAAAACATGGAGTTAATCAAATGTTCGTATTGGGAATAATTTTATTTATAATCTTTAGTTTACTATTTGGGTGTTAAAAAGGTAGGTAGTTGTAATGTTTAAATTTTTAAAAATAATATGGGCGGTAATATTATGTTTATGTTTAGCAAGTTTATTGGGTTGGCATTAGAAAGGAGACTAGAAATGACACAATTTTTATGGATAGCCTTTATTATAATAGTTATTGGAATGTTATTTGCTTAACTTTTATATTATCTTAAGTACAAAGATGAAACGGAAGAAGAACGAGCAGAAAGATTAAAGTTGGAAGAAATGTTGGATAAATGGCGGAAGCAATTTAAATAAAAAATCAACCGGCGTGGAATAAAAATAAAAATAGAATAAATGTTATTATAAAATTCCTGCATATAGAAGTATAAGAAGTTGTAAGTTTTAAAATCTATGCATGAAAATATCGAAAACTTAGTGTTAGTTTATTTTCAAGCATATTAAGATGTAAAAATATGCAATGCTCAAATAGAGCGGTTGGTCGGGGCAGGCAAATTTTTGCAGTAATTTTCGTTCAGGTGATTACATAGACTTTATTATCATGACAGCTTTTGAGGTACATAGACCTGTAAATTTTTAGCCGAGATTAAAGGAGAGAATAAGCGAGGTTGATAGGCGGAAGTAAAAAATTTATATGCGGTTTACATATCTTCATAATTAATCAAAAATAAAAAGTCAATAATAATGGCTATTTTAGACCTGCTAGAAAATTTATTGTATAACAAAATTCAAGTATAATAAGTGTTTACGGGGATTTATATTTGACAAGTCGTAAAAAAAATTGTATCATGAGAACATAAAATTTAATAGGTAGTGACGAATCACCTTTATTTCTCGTCCCCAGCGTGAGCCTCCGCTATGGCACAAACAATTTAGGCTCAAAGGTAAGGACTTTTTAATTTAGTAAAGGAGGTAACGGCATCAGGAAGTAATAATTTACTCAAAATAAGGAGACTGATTATGGTAATTATTACAATTCCAAAAATCAACGCTAGTGATGACGCTGGCAAACTGCACAACTGTATGAGATTGATGCCACTTATACGACCGTTGCAAAAGAATTTAGTTAAAGACACAAAACAGGAGGGACACTACCTAAGAGAAATTTCAGCGATTTACAAATTACCGGTCAACTTGACAAAACTTGATAAAGTTCTGTCAAGTGATAGGGTATACTCTAATCACGCACTCTCATGGCATTTAAAAAGCCTTTGTTTAGGGTTGGTTTTTGCTTTTTCACTCAACTCCGTGATGAAGTCTTTACATCTAACAATCGTTATCCTACAACAAAATAAAAAGGGGGAAACGATGACAGGACAAAGAATTGCGTACATTAGAGTAAGTGCCGTTGACCAAAATTTGGAAAGCCAAAAAGAACTATTACAAAAATGCACTATCAACAAATGGTTTGAAGAAAAAATCAGCGGTAAGAATACCGACCGTCCGCAGTTGCAGGCTATGTTGGAGTATGTTAGAGAGGGCGACACGGTTTATGTCAAAGACCTTTCAAGGCTTGCTCGCAACACAAAAGATTTGTTAGATATTGTGGAATACCTTACAAATAAAGGTGTTGCACTAAAAAGTATCAAGGAAAGTATCGACACATCAAGCAATTTCGGCAAGCTGATGATTACATTCCTCGCTGCCATTTATGAATTTGAGCGTGCAAATCTTTTAGAAAGGCAAAAAGACGGCATTGCAGTTGCTAAGCTAAAAGGCAAGTATAAAGGGCGAAAGAAAGTCGATAAGCCTGCTAATTTTAGCGAGGTTTATCAAAAATGGCTAAATCGTGAGATTAAATCTATTACCGCTATTCGTGAGTTGAATATTAGCGAATACGCATTCTACAAGTTCGTTAGAGAAAGCGGCAGCCGGAGTGGAGTTGGCGGAAACGGTGAGTTTTCGACAACGCAACTGTACGATGGCGACGTAGGAACGCAGGCTCTGCCGAGTACCACAGGAGCAGAGGAGAATGCAAATGGCTAAAGATACAACTCCTAAAAGACCGAAACGCAAAAACGGCGAAGGCTGTTTTCAGCCAAGCACTTGCGGTAAGTACATTGAGTATCGGGTTACATATTATAATGAACTCGGTGAACGCAAATCAAAAACATTCTCACGCAAGACGAAAGAAGAATGCATACAAGCATACAAAGAGTGGAAAGCCGAGCAAGAGGGAAAATGTCCTGATGAGATAAGCGAAAATATTACAGTTGCACAATGGGCAAACACTTGGTTTGAAAACTATGTTATAAATCATGTTAAAGAAACTACCGTCAGCGATGATAGAAGTATTTTAGACAAACACATCATACCTGATTTAGGACACCGACCAATGAAAAGCCTAAGTCCACACCGCTTAACTTTATTTTATAACGCTTGCTTAAAAAAGAGCAACGGCAAAGGCGGAACACTTGACCCGAAAACTGTTAAGAACATTCGGGCAGTAATGAACAGAATGCTCAAATGTGCTTGCAGAATTGGCATTTTAAAAGATAATCCGAATGCTTTGGCTCTTTATCCGAAATGTACAAAGAAAGAAACCGAAATTTTGAGTTCGGAAGATTACGACAAACTTATAAAACATTGTATTGACCAAGCTACTCAATGGGATATGTTAATCATTTTCTTCTTATTTATCGGTGCAAGATTAGGTGAAGGACTAGGATTGCAATGGTCAAAGGTCAATTTTGAAAAACATACAATTAGAATTGACCAGCAAATGCAATCAGTGCCGAACAAAGATAAAAATTCAAAATACAAATACACAAAGAAAATTATAGATTCCACAAAGACAAAAAGTTCTAACAGAACATTGCCAATGTCAAGTGATGTTGAACTGATACTCCGTCATGTCAGAAAGTTGCAAGCTGAAAACAAAATGGCACAGGGAGCAAAATATCACAGAGATTTAGACCTTGTGTTTGCTCGTGAGGACGGTTATTTTATTTGTGATACTACTTTCAGAGCTTTTGTTAATAAGCGGTTAGCAGAGGCAGGGATTGAACATCACAAAATACATTCATTCCGCCATTCTTGTGCTACAAATTTCTTTGAACAAAAAGCTGATATTAAGAAAGTGTCAAAATGGCTTGGACATAGCAATATAGGCACTACTATAGATACTTATACACACGCTCAAACTCATCATCTTGAAGAACTTGCAGAAATGCAAAGTAACAGATTTAAGAAAATCTTTAACAGTAATGAAAAAGATATTCCTGATGAAATGTTACCTGAACAAGACGACTGGGGTGCATAAAATGAAAAGTAAGTTGCGGGGAAAAAAGACCTATAATTATTGTAGGTCTTCCCTACAATTTACATCAAAAATTAAGTATCTTATAAATACCAATAACACTTATTATATCAAGCAAGGAAGTTAATCTAAAATGAGTCTTATGAGCCCGACGAGCTACCAGACTGCTCCATCCCGCGATAAATTTTCTTACACTCTATTATTAAATGCTAAAAAACAAAAATCAACCCCTTGAATTACCAAAAAGTTTTGAAAGAGTTCAAGAAGTAATCGCAACAATAACACCTCAAGTATAGTAAAATCAATACAGAAAGGAGTTAGTAAAAATGAAAAACAACAGTCATCTCAGTTTAGAAGAAAGAAGTAAGATTAGCGTATTGCAATCAAGCGGAGAAAGTATACGCAGTATAGCAAGAATATTGGGAAGAAGTCCAAGCACAATATCA
>QWCN01000295.1_pt1 | contig 87641 bp, 74 predicted proteins | sample 1972711 | NCBI WGS metagenome assembly QWCN01 (sample SAMN09866707, study PRJNA288562) | Human gut metagenome isolate term1_stool, whole genome shotgun sequencing... | isolation source: gut | host: Homo sapiens | place: USA: California | reverse complement strand
ATTCTATTGAATGATGATTCTTAAAGAATTTTCGAGAATCGTATGTGTTTCACTGTTTAGTTATCAAGGTTCTTTTGTTTTGCTCTCTTGCGACAGCTCGTCTAGATTATCACATTCATCAGCGCTTGTCAAGTACTTTTTTCATTTTCTTTCCGAAGCTTTTATGATGTTTGCGCGCCGCTCTCAGGCGACTTGTCTACTCTATCACATCCATACTGGATTGTCAACAACTTTTTTGTTTTTTTCAAAACTTTTCAAATTGTGTGTTCAAAAGAATCAATTCTTTGTGACAGCTCAGTTAGAATACCACTTTCTACGCAGACTGTCAACCGTTTTTTGATTTTTTTATTTCTTATTTTCCAGTCCTTGTTCTCTAACTGATATCGTTCATTTCTCGATACTCTTTTGGAGTCACTCCATAACGCTTTCTGAACTGTCTGTTAAAATTAGAAAGGTTGGTAAATCCGGCATCCTGAGAAATGTTCAATATCTTGTCGTCGGTTTTCTTCAGTGCCTCTGCTGCCACCGCCAGTCTTCGCTCATTCACATAGGCGATCAGACTTAATCCCGTCATCTTTTTGAACCAGCGCATAAAATGGCTGTCACTCCATCCGCAGAACTTTGCCATCTCTCCAACTGTAAGATTTTCATCGATATTTTTTTCTATCTTATGCAGCACCATTTTCAGTTGCTCCCGATCCGGTGAAGACACTTCTTTTACAGACGGATATTTTCTTATAAGAAGAAAGAGCAGTTGAAGAACTGCCGCCTTTACTCCCAGTTCATAGCCTTTTTCTCTGGACGCACATAAGTCTTCCATCTGGCTCAGGCATTGTTTCAGGACATCATAGCCTTCCTCCTGCTCCTGAACACAGATTGGCGGAAGCAGTTTACCGGCTGCAAGAGGAACCAGAAATTCACCGGCACAGAGATCTGCTGCCCCTGCCCCCAGAAAATCCACTTCAAAAATAATATTTTCATATTCTATAGAAGAACCCTTTGTTTTATACAATGCATGAAGAGTTCCCGGAGGAACCACAAAAATATCCCCCGCCTTTCCCTGAAACAGACCTGTCTCCAGTTGGATCTCTCCTCTTCCTTTTTTGACATAGATCAGTTCCATTTCTTTATGCCAATGAAGAGAAACTGACGGAAAATCCAGCGGGATCGTACACGGATAGATATTAAACGGAAACAGTTTGCTCCCGTGTTGTTTCTTTTCCTGATATTTCTGATCTTGTTCTTTTTCCATAATATTTTTTCTCCGTTATTTTTCCCCATTATGATAGGATAGTATTAGTATTTGCAAGATTTTTACAAGAAACGACAAAGAATATGTGATATAAATATAAGCATAACATAGTACAAGATGTTTTCTGACAACCAACCTAAACCTCGCAACTGTTCATGGAAAGGAATCTCCGAGATTCTCGGGATATGCTCTGTGAACAGTTACAAAAATCTTTTATCTATGTATATGAAAGGAGTGGCTCACATGAGTGAAACCATGACAAATAAACTTAACGATCTTTGCAAAAAAGACATCAAAACTGCTTCCAATGAGGAACTTTATCACGCACTTCTGAAACTTGTTGATGAAAAAAGTCAGCAGCAGGTTCACAGCGTAACTGGAAGAAAGCTTTATTATATCTCAGCAGAATTCCTGATTGGAAAGCTTCTGTCCAACAACCTTATCAACCTCAGACTCTACGATGATGTAAAAGAAGCCCTGGCTGCTTCCGGAAAATCTCTGGCGGATATCGAAGAACAGGAACCGGAACCGAGCCTTGGAAATGGCGGTCTCGGACGACTGGCAGCCTGTTTCCTTGACAGTCTTGCAACTTTAAATCTTCCTGGCGACGGTGTAGGACTTCGCTACCATTGCGGTCTTTTTCACCAGAACTTCAAAAACAATATCCAGAATGAAACCCCTGATTTCTGGCTGACTGATGCCTGTGCGGCTCGGGCTACAGACACTGTTTTCCCAGTATCTCTGGCAGGAAAGGAATACTCTGCAAGACTTTATAAGCTTCCTGTTACAGGATATGAAGGAAGAACCAACACCCTGAATCTTTTTGACCTGGACACTGTTGATGAATCCGTGATCGGTGAAGGAATCTCCTTTGACAAAAAGGACATTGCCAAAAACCTGACTCTTTTCCTCTATCCGGATGATTCCGACGAAGACGGACGTCTGCTCCGTATCTATCAGCAGTATTTCATGGTTTCCGCCGGTGCACAGCTTATTCTTTCTGAATGTATCGCAAGAGGATGTAATTATCACGATCTCGCTGACTATGCTGCGATCCAGATCAACGATACACACCCGAGCATGGTGATCCCGGAACTGATCCGTCTGCTTATGCTTCATGATATCGATTTTGAAGAAGCAGTGCAGATTGTTACAGATACCTGTGCTTACACAAACCACACAATCCTTGCCGAAGCCCTGGAAAAATGGCCGAGACATTATCTGGAGACCGTTGTTCCGCAGCTTATGCCGATCATCGAAAAGCTTGATGCTGTGGCTAAGGAACGAACCGAAGACGCCTCCCTGGCAGTCATTGACCAGAACCAGGTTGTTCATATGGCACACATGGATATCCATTTCTCACATTCCACAAATGGTGTCGCAGCTCTCCATACACAGATTCTCAAAGAGAGTGAGCTTGCCGGATTTTACCATCTGTATCCTGAGAAATTCAACAACAAAACAAATGGTATCACCTTCCGTCGCTGGCTTCTCAAATGTAACCCGGCTCTGACCTGTGAAATTGAGAGTCTGATCGGCAGTGGATTTAAGAAGGACGCTTCAGAACTGAAGAAACTCCTGGCATATACAGATGACCAGAACGTACTTCAGAAGCTCTCCGAGATCAAGAAACAGAACAAAGAGGCTCTTGCCGCATGGCTTCTTCAGAAACAGGGCGTAAAGCTTAATACAAATGCCATGTTTACGATCCAGTCCAAACGACTTCACGAGTATAAACGCCAGCAGCTGAATCTTCTGTTCCTGATCCATCAGTATCTGGAGATCAAAGCCGGACACACACCTTCCGTTCCGCTGGTAAGTATCTTTGGTGCCAAAGCAGCTCCGGCATATATCATCGCCAAAGACATCATCCATGGACTCCTCACCCTTTCTCAGGTGATCGAGAATGACCCGGAAGTTTCCAAATGGATGCAGCTTGTCTTTGTAGAAAACTACAATGTTTCTGCTGCTGAGATGATGATCCCGGCATGTGATCTCTCCGAGCAGATCAGTCTTGCTTCCAAAGAGGCATCTGGAACCGGAAACATGAAGTTCATGCTGAACGGTGCCCTGACTCTCGGAACCATGGACGGTGCAAACGTGGAGATCTCCGAAGCAGTCGGAAACGACAACATCTATATCTTTGGTCAGAGCAGCAAACAGGTCATCCACCGCTATGCAGCCGGTGATTACTGTGCAAAAGACTGGTACGAGGCAGACCCGAACCTTCGTCGTGCGATTGACTTCCTCACCAGCGAAAAAATGCTCTCCTTCGGCGATGAGGAACATCTGAAACGTCTCCAGAATGAACTGATCTGGAAAGACTGGTTCCAGACTCTTCCGGATTTCAACGCCTATGTGGTACGTAAACAGCAGGCAATGGCTGACTACGCCGCAGATCAGGAAAACTGGAGCCGCAGAACTCTGATCAATATTGCAGAAGCCGGATTCTTCTCTTCTGACAGAACCATCGCAGAATATGACAACGACATCTGGCATCTCGGAAAATAATTTTCGAAAAATAAGTTATTGAAAAACAGAGAGGAAATCTTTACACTTCCTCTCTGTTTTTTATTTTCCCGAGTTGGATTTTCGAATCTGCTGTGTCAATTCCTCCCCGCCTTCTTCGTACCACGTTTCTACAAACTCGTCAAAATAGCTGACTGGCTTCACACCCATAATGATCTGGATGAAGCTGTTTTTTTCAAGCTGCAGAAGAGATTTTGGAACTTCTCCGTCGCTGTCATCCAGGTATTTGCTCTTTACCGACCGGTAATTTCCATCCAGCAGTCTTCCTACTGCCACAAGCCTGGATTCATATGCTGCCCAGTCTTCTGCTATCTCCGATTCTCCATGGATATATTTTTCTGCCGCATCATAGTATGATTTTGCAATCTCGCTGAGAGTACTTTCCTGACGCTGTCCACTCATCACAGCCAGTATATCCTTTGTGATCTGGAAAGTCGCCTCATTATAATCAACGTTTATGACCAGCGGTCTGGCTGTCGGATCTACATTCAGTGCAAAATATTCATTTACCTCATCTGCATCCTCGGCGGTATATCTGCTGTAATCAAACAGAACGCTTATGATCTTCATTACGATTTCCGGATGTTCATACCCCTTACGCACAACCACATACTTGCTGTCACTAAAAGAGGCATACACATTCTTCCAGTCCACTTTCTGCAGATAATACGGCATCCATTCGGCGTCTTTATCTGTCTCATAAATATCCATCAACGGATTGTTCGGCGTCCACCAGAGTCCAAAAAACGCTCCGCATTTGCCGCTCACCACCAGATCTCTCAGATTATTCTGTGCCCTGAGTGCAAAATTCTGATCCAGCACCCCGCGTTCATACAATTCATGCAGATAACTCAAAGCATTTCTGGTCTCTTCTGTCACAGATCCATAGACGATCTCTCCATTCTGGTTGATCCATTTGTGGGGGCTTGACCCAAATTTGTCAAAAACAGGATCAACGGAATAGCTGGAACTGGTACTTCCCACCAGGTCTGTATCACAGACAAGGCCGACAGGCTCCTCTCCTTCTGCTGTTCCCATCCGGTTCTGTACAAATGCCTCCACGATATCAAAGGCATCCTCCAGGGTCTTTGGCTCTTCAAGCCCCAGCTCGTCTATCCAGTCTTTGCGAAGCCACATCAGACGCGGTCCATGATCTGTGACCGTCTCCGGGATAGCCATCAGCTTTCCATCAAATTTCACAGACTCCAGAAGACCGCTTCCATAGCTTTCGAACATTTCTTTGATCCGTTTCGAGGTACAGTTCTGATACACCTCCGTCAGATCCTCAACCAGATCATTTTCCACCTGTTCTTTGAGCATCCCCCTGTCCGAGATCACCAGGACATCCGGCAGAGTCTGATCCTTTATCAGAATATTGATAAACTCATCATAACGATCTTCACTCTCCATATATATATTCTCATTCTGAATGTTCAGGATCTTTTTGAGATAGCGGGTATAGGCATTATCTTCATAGGTATTTCCATCCGGAAGATTGGAATTATTGGTGCCGCTCATCTGCCCCAGCGTATAAGTCACAAGTTCCGGATACGCTCCATAAGGACTCTGTGCAGCACTTTCCCAGCTGCCGGTTCTCACATTTTCTTCTGCCGTTGAACTTTTCTGTTCTGACGCCGTTTTCTGCGCCGGCTGATTACTTATGCCGCATCCGGACAGACTTATTATACATCCTAAAATCACCGGCAGCTTCCATTTACTCTTCATAGTTTCTGATCTCCTTCGGGAATCTCATGATAACGGTCGTACCCTCTCCCGGTGCACTATAGATCTGTATTCCATAGGATTCTCCGTAAAGAAGCCGGATACGGTCATTGACATTCTTAAGACCATATCCTTTCGCCTGGTAGGTGACAAGAGTTTCTGCCTTCTCTTGTTCCATCCCTGTTCCATTATCACGGACAATGATCTCCACATCATCTCCCTGCCCTTTGAACGAAAGAAAAAGCTTTTTATCTCCTTCTTCCTTCTCGTCGATTCCATGCTCGATCGCATTTTCCACGACAGGCTGAAGGAGAAGCTTCGGCATCTTTTCGTTCTTGATATCCGGATCTGTTTCCCATTCTACTGTAAAGTTATGATCATGCATTGTCAACTGGATTTCCAGATACGCTTCCATATTTCGGATACAGGTCTCGACGGTGACCATGTCTTCCCCCTTACTCAGGGCAGTTCTGTAAAAGGTCGAGAGTGCAAGGGTCACTTTACTGATCTCCATCTGCCCGCTCCGGATCGCCATCCAGTTCATCATGGAAAGGGTGTTATAGAGAAAATGCGGGTTGATCTGCGCCTGCAGTGCTTTCAGCTCATATTCTTTCAATGCAATCTTATTGACATATACTTCATCGATCAGACGGTTGATCTCATCCATCATCCTTCGGAAGCTGTTGATCAGAATACCAACCTCGTCTTCCGAATCACTGCTGACTGTAACCTCCCTGCTTCCATGGTTCACCTTATCCATGTTTCTGGTAAGTTCTTCAATCTTTCTTGTAAAAATCCTGGAAAAAGACAGCCCCAGAACCAGCGTGATCAGACAGCAGGCCGCCATCAGCGGAATTTCTTCCAGCAGCAGTCTCCTGACAGAACCTGAAATTGCCCGCTGACTTTTGTAGAGATAAAAACCCCAGTTATTTTCTTTACTTTCTGCCATTGTGTAAGCACATTCCTGATTGATCTTTTCAAGAGCAGTGTCCCTGTCATCCGATTTTTTCAGTTCAATGTCTTCAAGCTCACTTTTGTTGTATAGAATTCTACCATCCTCATCTGTGACCATTCCTCCGTTTTCCTCTGTGAGAATATTCGTCAGCGGCTGAAAGATCTTATCGTAATCCAGCGCAATACAGATTGCCGCGTCCAGAGCCTGATCATCGTAGATCATACGGACTGCCGCCACCTCTTTGCTCTCAAGATTCACCAGCCACTGTATCCTTACATCATCCTGAAGCTCACTGCTCCACCATTCTTCTTTCATTTTGGCAAGTGGAACCAGTGTATATTCATGCTCTACCTGAATACTCCGTGCAAACAGCTGGATCCTGTTAATGGCATCATGATAAGATTTCGGTACTGACAGAAGAGGGTCTGCGATTTCATTGTATTTCTCATAGGCAGTATAATTGTCAATATTTTTTTCCTTGATGATCTCCTCAATATCCGGCGAATAAGTAAGATAATTCAAAAGACTGCTGTAAACGGCAGTCTGACTGTCAATACTCTCCTTCGTCTGGTCGATGATCGACTGCATATCCTCCAGATCACTGCTTCGGACCATCGTACTCTGTCTGCTGTGGGCATAAAGGGCAAGAACTGTCATCGGCACCAAGGCAGTCACGACCAGAAGAATCGTCAGCTTGTGCCGGTATTTCATGTTTTTGATCCATTTACGAAGTCTGTTCATCCTCTCCTGTTCCTTTCCGGTAAGATTCCGGGCTGCTTCCATAATATTCCCGGAAACTCCGGCAGAAATAGGAAACGTTGGCGAATCCTACTTTTTCACTGATCTGTGCTACCTTCATGTTGGTACTGCAGAGAAGTTCTTTGGCTTTTTTCATACGGAAGACACGGATGTAGCGATTGAGGTTCATGCCGGTCTCTTTTTTGAAGATAAAGCTTAAGTAGCCGGAAGACAGATATACTTTTTCCGCCAGCATTTCCAGATTCAGGTCTTCTTCATAATGCTGATAGATATAATTCTTGACGGCAGTCACTTCATTCCTTGAACTGTTCATGGAACGCTCCAGAAAAGCCTCGTACTCTTTGATATTGTCCTCTGTCACAGAAAGGATCTCCATAATATTCCTGCAGTTATAGAGGCGTTCGATCTCGTGGTCCAGTTTGTGCTCACCGGAAAACTGGTTTTCCTGAAAAAGCTCCTGGATCACGTTAGAAAATACAAATTTGATATACATCGCAGAATACTGGGTGTTATCATGGTATTTTTCCTTAAGGCATTCAAAATGTCTCCAGAGCTGTTCTATATCCTTGCGGGTGATATCCTCGGAAATCGCCTGCATAAGCTGAGAATCCTGCACTTCTCCGACTGCCATGCCAAGCACTTCATCCTCATTGGTAAACACATGCTTGTCCGGATGATAGAATTTCTCCTCCATCTGCTGTTCCAACTGCTCCAGAACAGATGGAAGACTTTCACATCCGTCAAACTTCCTGCTCACGGCAAGATAAAACCGCTCCATGTACTCACGTTTCAGGAAATTATAGATATGATTTGCCACAAGCTGATAATCGCAGTACACATCCTGGAACAGAATGAGTGACTGTCTTGCATTCAGGTTCATGTAGAAAAACATCCTGTGGAGTTCTTTCTGCAGTTCCTGTTCCAGATTTTCTTCTGCTGTATCAAAAAGTGCCACATCTGACTCGATCAGGATCGCGCAGTGCCAGCTGTTCCACTTGTCCAGATCAATGAGTTCGCCGGCTTTTTGCAGGATCTCTTTTTTGCCGGAGTAGAGATAGCTCTGGAGAAAATACTGCTGAAGGAAGTTTTTCTCTTTGATCTCGCGGCTTTCTTTTTTTCTTCGTTTGCTGATCTCGCTCTCTGCGCGCTCCAACACTTTGTGGAAATCATCCGGATTTACCGGTTTGAGGATGTATTCGGTCACACCGTAGCGGATCGCCTCCTGCGCAAAGGTGAAGTCGCTGAAGCCGCTGAATATGATGATCTGGAGGTTGGGATTTTCTTCTTTGGCTTTCTTTGAAAGCTCCAGGCCGGTCATGTGCGGCATCTTGATATCTGTCAGAAGAAGCTGGATATCCTCGGAGCGCAGAACCTGTAGCGCCTGTTTGCCGTTGGCCGCTTCAAAGACGGTACGCTTTCCTTCCTCTCTGGAAAGCAGATATTTCAGCCCCTCTCGTTCGATTTTTTCGTCATCTACAATTAAAACGTTTGTCATGCATTCTCCTGTCTGTGTCTTATATTTATCTTTTTCATTATACCACAAAGTCCCCGGAAAGAATATTTCTTCCCGGAGACTAAATTTTCGTTATGTAATTATCAGCCTTTAACTGCGCCGGCTACAACACCTTCGATAATGTGTTTCTGGCATACCAGATAGACAACAATGATCGGAATGATATCGATCATGATACTTGCCATCATCGATCCCATCTGCACATGTCCGAAGCTTCCGCGGAAATACTGGACTGCCATCGGAATGGTACGGTATTTCTTGATATCCAGTACCAGTGTCGGCAGAAGATAGTCATTCCATACCCACATCAGTTCCAGGATTGCAGTAGAGATAATTGTTGGTTTCAGGATCGGGATCAGAACCTTGAAGTATACCTGAAGAGGAGTACATCCATCGATCAGAGCCGCTTCTTCGATTTCAAGCGGGATACCCTTTACAAATCCTGTAAACATAAAGACCGCCAGACCTGCACCAAATCCAAGATAGATAATACAAATATTGTATGGATTGTTCAGACGTAAGGTATCAGCTGTTTTTGCCAGTGTGAACATAACCATCTGGAACGGTACTACCATACTGAATACGCAAAGGTAATAGAAAACCTTGGATAATGTTCCGTTTACACGAACAATGTACCAGGCTGCCATAGAGCAGCACAGCATGATCAGAACAACGGACATCACTGAGATCACAAGACTGTACCAGAAGGATTTGAGGAAATCCATCTGTGTAACACTTGCCACAAAGTTTGCAACACCATTCCATGTCTCAGCTGTAGGAAGACTGAATACACCTGAAGTTGTAATCGCAACTTCTTTCTTTAAAGAGTTGACTAAGATCAGTACGATCGGATACATCCAGAGGATGCAGATCAGCGTCAAAATAATTGACGCAACCGGATTTTTTTTCTTATTTTCCATCACTGCTGTACCTCCTTAGATGATGTTGCACGAAGCTGTATCAGTGCGATCGCTACAACCAGCAGGAAGAATACAACTGCTTTTGCCTGGCCGATACCCTTCCACTGAGCACCGCTTCTTGCATAAAATGTATCATAAATATTCAAAGCCAGTAACTGTGACTGTTTACCCGGATCTCCTCCTGTAAGAGAAAGGTTCTGGTCAAACATCTTGAATCCGTTTGTCAGAGTCAGGAAAGTACAGATTGTAACAGACGGCATGATCATCGGGATCTTGATCTTGAACAGGATCTGTCTGTTTGTCGCACCGTCGATCTGTGCTGCTTCGACCAGATCAGGAGAAACATTGTTTAGACCTGCTATGTAGATGATCATCATATAACCGATCTGCTGCCACATCAGAAGGATCAGCATACCGATGAATCCGTTTCTTGCAGAAAGCGAAAGCAGAGGCTGTCCCCATTTGGAGAGCAGTCCGTTTAACAGTGTCTGCCAGATATATCCAAGTACGATACCACCGATCAGGTTCGGCATAAAGAATACGGTACGGAATGCATTGGTTCCTCTGTATCCCTTGGTGAGTACCAGTGCGATGGAAAATGCCAGCACATTGATCAGAATACTTGAAACAAAAGCAAACACAACGGTCAACCAGAATGAATGACTGAAGGTGTTATCCAGTAAGATCTTGGAATAGTTTGAAAATCCGACAAAGGTTACATCATTTACGGTTGTAAATTTACAAAATGAAAGATAAATGCCCCAGATAAAAGGCCAAAGGAAACCGATAACAAATGCCGCAAAAGTCGGCAGTACAAAAATCGGCCACCATTTTTTGATCGTTCTTCCTACCATTATAATTCTCCTCTTTCCCTCTCATAGAACCCACAGGAGGAGGCAAGAACCTCGCCTCCTCTTGATGATTGATCACATATTATTTTGATTACTCGGAGAGAGCTTTCTCTGTAGCCCATCCGTCAACGAATGCACTTACAACATCATCCCATGAGCCTGTGCCTGCTGCATATGCGGTAAGAGCTGTTCCAAGTCCGTTTTTCCACTCTTCAGACGGCATTGTTGTGAAGTTCCATGAAACAGGTGTTTTTCCAGCTTCTGTGTATTCAGCATCCTGTTTTACAAATACGTTTGTAGACTCCTGTGCTGTTTTGAAAGGAAGTGTGAATCCCATATCGTTTGCCATGGATTTTGTTCCTGTTTCAGATGTTACACACCAGTTCATGAAGTCCAGAGTTGCCTGAACGTCTTCATCAGATGCATTCTTGTTTACACACCAGTAGTTCTCTGTACCTGTTGCAAGTCCCTCGTTCTCATCATCTACACCAAAGTAGATCGGGATCATTGCAAGCTCGTCATCTCCGTATGTCTTGGACAGTTCTGCATATTCCCAGGTACCATTCTGATAGAATACTGCTTCGCCGTTTACAAATTCGTTTCTGGAGTCATCTGCTGTTTTTGCAGAGAGTTCAGCTCCGTCACAGGTAGAATCTGTGATGTACAGGTCAAACAGGTTCTTGTAGTTGTCAAGATATGTTCCTTTGATTGCCTCTGTATCATCGATTCCGTCTTCTTTGTACTCATAGTAGATCGGAAGGTTTGCAAGATGTGTTTTGAATCTCCAGTCAGAGGATCCGTCCATACCTGCAGATGTGAAAGCACCTTTGATTCCAAGCTCGTCCTTTCTTGCCTGAATATCATCTGCTACTTTCTTCAGATCATCGTAGCTCTTGATATCATCCAGAGAATATCCTGCTTTTTCAAGTAAGGTTTTGTTTGTGATCAGGCCATAGGATTCGATTACATATGCGATACCATCTACAGCATCTCCGTCTTTGAGCTCGTAAGTATCAGAGGTAAGTCCTTTTGTGATCTCTGCATCTGTCAGATCATAGCAGTAATCTTTCCAGTTCTTAAGTCCAACCGGTCCGTTTACCTGGAACAGTGTCGGAGCATCGCTCTTTGCCATTTCAGACTGAAGTGTTGTCTCATACTGTCCGGATGCTGCTGTTACAACTGTTACTTCTGTTCCTGTTTCTTCAGTGTAAGCTTTTGCCAGGTTCTGCCAAGCTTCATCTGCTTCTGGTTTGAAGTTCAGATAGTAAACCTTTCCGCCGTCTGCTGCCATAACCGGTACGGACGGGATCATGGTTGCTGCTGTTAATGCTGCCATTGCCATTGCTGTGAGTTTTTTCATTTTCATAGTACTTGTCTCTCCTTTTTTTGTAGATTTTGTTCTCTTTCAACCTGTCTTTATTATAGATTTGTTAGTATTTTTATACTATGATAAAAAATCAAGAAATATGTTGTTTTTTCAAGATATAAAAATATAAAAAAATTGATGTACATTTTACAATTCATGCACATCAACTTCATCTTTTTGTTGAATTTCATTCAACACCCATCTTCCGTCTTCACGTATAAATATCCAGTATTCATAAAACGACTCCGGAATCTTTTTTCCACGAACAACCTCTAATGTATCTGTATTGATATAATATCCAATCATTCTTCCATGAATCAGATAAACAATACTGGCATCTTCTTCACCTTCATCATCCCACACAGATACCGGAGTCACACTCAGGAGCTGAACTCGTTTCTGTATTGGCTTTTCATGTTTAACCTTCATCCATTCAAGTTTTGTAGTCCAACTTTGGGCAAGACTTTTACTCAGATACTTTTCTGCATAAGATGGATCCAGGAGCCTCCAGCATTCCTGAATAACAAAATATGCATTCTTCACATATTTTTGCATTTCTTTTGCATTCCAGTCTTCGCCCGGCTTTTCAAATTTCTTCATTTTTTGAAGACTTTTGTATTTTGCCTTTTGAATATAGCAATGAAATGCAATCGTTCCAGCCCCGGCAAAACATGCCATTGCCATCCAGCCAACTATCGTTTGCGACCATCCACCCGGACTCTCGTCATCCGTATAGTTTGATTCATTATTATAATGATATGTTCCACCGGAACTTCCCCCTGAACTTCCTCCTGAAGATCCGCCGCCGGCCCTCGCATAACATGTAATTGAAAAGCACAGACAGCAGATACATGCGAGCAGTATACAACAGATTCGTCTATGTCTCGTCATCTTTTTATTCACTCTTATTTTTCTTTCGTTTACGGGAGATCAGACCAAGAAGGTTCTCATCTTTGGTATCGGAAAGATCATCATCGGTTACGGTTGGCTTGGATACTACGTACGCTCCTCTGGCGGCCGGCGGATCATTCTCCTGCTCAGTCATCTCTTCTGTCGACTCGTTCAACGGAACCTCTTCTTCTCTCACCTGCACAACATCGAGGGATTCTTCCATCTCGGAAACTTCCCTGTCATAAGCATTGCTGTCGAAAGGTTCTTTATCAGAAGTTTCTTCCTCACTGTCAGATAAATCGTCTGCTGGCTCTGCCTTCCTGCGTGAGTTCCACGGTGCGTATTCCGGTACGACCGGTTCTTCTGGCTGTGCAGAACTTTCTGCATCATCAGATATGATCTCGCTGTCTGCATCGACTGCTTCTGCTTCCTGTTTGAGTTCTTTCAGACCGTGACGGAGGAGGATCAGGTAGATGAGGTCTACTACTCCGTTGCAGAGGAAGATCCAGCCGGCGAAGATCACGGTGTATTTCACCATGGTGAATGGATTGATCACCAGGGAAATTCCGAGGCCGATGAAGATGAGGCTTCCGATCAGGAGGAATTTCCAGGCACCGCTTCCTCGTTTCTTAAGTTTAAGACTTCCTTTCAGGCTCCAGATGCTGTCTACGAGGATGAAGGTTCCAAGCAAGATCGGCAGGAGCTTGACCACGATCTGCGGGTTCATGAAGAGGAAGATTCCGATAACCATGAGAACACCGCCAGAAAAAAGATCCAGGATCGTGGAATTCAGTTTTTCCAGAATATAGATCAGGATATGATAAAACCCTACCAGGATCAGAAGAATCCCAAATACAAATTTACAGATCACATTGATCGTGTTCACCGGCATAAACGCCAGGCACGCTCCAAGGGCAATATAAATGATCGAAGTCACGATCTGCCCTTTCAGAAAGTTATTGATTTTTTCCCACATAAGCTGCTGCTCCTTTCATCCCACTGATGAGATTTATTAAGAACAGTATACCGTGTTTCCGCCGGTTCGTCCATAGACATTATGTGGCGTATGTCCCGTTAAAATTCTTTTAACAGTTTTTGAAGTTCACTTGTTTTATATCCTGTATACTGTGTAATCTTCTCAACTGATTCTCCCGCCTCAAGCATCCGACGAATTATTTCTTTTTTTCCCTCGTCATACCCTGCTTCATACTCTGCCTCGCGCAGTTTCTTTTCTTCCTCTTCTTTGTCATACTCGAATATACTCATTGCGATAACCTCCGACTTGTGCTTTCGCAGGAATTCTGCAAGAATATTATTTTGAATGCACTCATTTACCGCCAGTTCTACGGCAGCATTTAATTCTGTATTTCCTGCGAATTCCCGTACCTTTGCTACGTATTGTGCATATTCTCTCAAAATCTGGCACTGCTCCATCAGTTCTTTATTATGACCTTCATTGATATTCAGAGTGATCACCTTCAGTTCCAGGTTGGGATCGCCTGTCAGATTCTCATATGCTTCTGACAGATAGTTGGTCCAACAGTCTTCTTTCTTCACGGTTCCATTGTAAAATACAATAAAATTCGGTGCAGGAACCTTCTGCTGTGTTGAAGAATACAGTGACTTATGCTCCACCAGTTTCTGGTACTCGCTCGATATATAAAATAAATCTCTCAGCGGCATATTAGGGTTGTATGTCGACTGGTGCTCGTACAGAAACAGATTTGTGTCAATGATAAATGCCAGATCATTCTTCATCCCCATATAAATGGCATTCTCAAGTGTTACAATTTCCAGGTCATCCGGATTTTTATATGCCGTTCCATTGATCGCATTATACAAAGACAACAGATTCTTACGGTCTGAAAACAGCCTCCTAAATACGGTATCCTTGTATTTCCTGTTTGCTGTCAATGAAGCCCCTGTTCTCTGTGTTTTCTTTACTGCTGCTTTACGGTTCTTTCTTTTTGCCATAGGCAGTACCTCCTGTTTTGCAGGAGCGCAAGAACGTATCGTGCTATCTTCTGATATTCTCAGACCCCTGCTTTCTGAATTTAATTGGATTTAAAAGCATGGATTTCTGAAATGATTTTAGAATAATAGATAGACGGCAAAAATGCCCTGAACTTTTGAGAAATATGCTTTGTTTTATACTAGCATTGTTTACTCGTTCATTCAAGGCATTTTAGGTTTATTTTATAATTATTTTAAAGCAAACATTACGTGCAGTACCGGAAGGTTCTGTCGGTCAGGATCCTTGCGAAGATCAGGCCGAGAGGGAGGGCGGCTATGATCAGGAGGGCAGCGGCGAACCAGGAGGCAGCTGTGGAGAGGGACATTACGCCCAGATTATAAAAGCCCCTGTAGAGATACAGTCCTGGGACCATGATAACAATAGAAGGAACCGTCAGGGAGATCCGCGGATATCCTGCTTTGTTTTTTATCAGGGAAGCAAGGAGACCTGCCGTAAGTGCACCGACGAAAGCGGCAGCGGCAGGCGGCATTCCTGCAAGGTCCACCAGTTCCAGACGGAGCGTATTGGCAATCGCTCCGATCGTCGCGGCAGACGCGGCAAGACGTACCGGACTGTTGAACATGATCGAGAATCCAAACACGCCGCAGAAACTTGCCAGAAAGCGGAACAGGATCCAGAGTCCCACCGGAAGGGAGATCTTGATGAAATCCACCGGTTTCAGATGCAGAAGCAGCGCCATGATCCAGGCAGACATCGCTGCCACCAGGATAATGATCAGCGCATACATCAGTCTTTCTGTTCCGGAACGCATGTCCAGTTTGGCAAGGTCGATCCCGCTTGTGATAAACGGAAATCCCGGAATGATAAACAACATGGCACAGATATATCCCGCCTCATGCTGGATTGAGATTCCAAACAGCACTTCACCGATCTTGAGAAATCCGGCATAGACCAAGCAGGCAAGGGAAACAGAAGATACAATGCACAGAAACAGGGTAAAATGATGTTTCGTCAGTTTGCATCTCAGGAAATTTCCGAACCCAGCACCCACAAAGGCACAGAACATCTCGATCGGGCCGCCGCCAAGCAAAAAAGTAAATCCACAGCACGCAAGAGCCGCGGCAAGACCAAGTGTGACCGGAGAATACAGACCGTGGATCCTTTCGATATCGTCAAGCAGAGAATGAAGTTCCTCCCCTGACATGTCTTTCCCTTCACTCTCAAATTCCCGGATAAAATGCTCCAGGCGGTTCAATTTCGATGTATTTACTCCTGTATTTGTAAGGCACAGCGACTGCGTAAAACCATTTTCACCGTCAAAACAGGTATATTCAATAGACATAAGCCCAATATCTGCGGTACATGTGATCCCCATGATCTCTGCCAGTGTATTCATGGAATTCCGTACTCTCCATGCACCAGTTCCACAGGACAGGAACATGATCCCTACTCGTCCGATGATGGACGCTTTTTCCGTAAGGCTCGCCTCTGTTACCGGCTTATCTGCACCACCTTCATCAGTATATTCATGCCAGGCAATATCCATATGGTTTTTTCTGATCACCTGCTGCATTGTCTTCACTTCCCTGTCTGTCTTTCCATTTCGTTCAGGATATGCTCTCTGCATCCCAGACCGATGCCGTTTGCGATCTCTATATTTTTTTCCATCTTTCGCTCAAAATGATGGAAGGGAAGAAAAATCCCGAGGGTGCTGGTATTCTTCTCTTTTCCTTCTTCATCGCGGACTCCATAGTACATCAGGGCACGCGGCAGTTCTTCCTGAAGATGCATGAGGAAATCCCACACGATCGCATAGATCTTGTCTTCGTTTATATCGAGTTTTACAGTTTCCGGAAAACGGAACATCAGAAGAATCCCTGTGTGTCTGGAGATTTTTTCGGTTTCTATCTCACCATCATTGGTATAACCGTGTTTCTCGCGGAATCCATCTGCCATGTACATCTGATAATCCGGGATCTCCTCCTGCTCGTCATACAGTTTACGGAACATCCTGAATTTCTTTTCGTAAAGATGTTTCTGGGATTCATCCAGCAGATCTCCCTGCTCATCTGTAAGAAGGACAGGATTCTCCACTCCTTTATCGTTAAATCTGATTGGGATCAGAAAAGAATTCCGAAGCAGGTCAAAAACACTGTTATTGCAGACTGCCATCAGAAATGCGGAAAGATCTTTGTTTTCATATGCATTGAACAAAGCTGCGGCAAAAACGGTTCCCGGAATATCAGCTCCTGCACCTTCACTCTCTTCCGCTGACGGGATCGCCTCAAAAAATGTATTCTTCAGGCGGTCGCATGCTTTCGGATTCTCAAGGATCTTGTCAAAAATCTGCTCTGCTTTTTCTTCTCTTGGAAATATGGTACTCATAATGTAGCCCCCTTTTCGGGTCTATTATAGAACCATGGAAATAAAATGTAAATTTCATCTCTTGTATATTTAATATAACTGGATTTGATAGAAAAACAGACCGGAGTCTGCAAAAACTCCGGTCTGTCGAATATTTCTATATCTTCATTCCCCCGGCACGATCTTCAATACCGCGGTATTTGCATATGTCATTGGGTGGTTATGCACAAAAAAGACTGTACCTGTAACCGGTGAAAGCAGTTTTTCTTTTGTGCTGCCGTCATAAGGATCTGTCACAAAAGCAAGCGGCTGTCCTTTGAGGATCCTCTGTCCTGCCCGGATACCACTCTGAAAAAGCCCTGCTGTGTAGGGACGCACCGGAACCAGATCTGTATCTGCGATCACCTGTGAGCAGTACCCCGGATCTCCTTTGCCGCTGACAAATCCCTCCTGGATCATAAAATTCACCACGCATCGAACCATCTGTTCCGCACTCTCTTCATCAATGTGGTCCGTTGTTCCGGAATACAGGCTGAAGGCATCCGTTTCCCAGATCTGCCAGTTGTAGTTGAGTGTTGTTGTATCATAAGGTCTTGGCTGTCTCTGCACAATATAAGGAAGACCGAATTCTTTTGCTTTTTCTATATAATCCCTTCCCGTATTCATGATCCTCGCATGTGGTACAAAATCTCCCGGCATATAAAAAGAAGTAAACTGGATTCCATACCTGTATCCATTCACAGCTTCAAAAATACCGCCCGCGATTCTCTGCGTTGTCTCTCCCAGATCATATCCTGGAAACATTCTGTTGATATCGGTATTATCTGTCGGCCAGAATCTCTTTTCAATATTCATGGAATATGGATTTGCCGACGGAATCACCAGGATCTCATGTCCCGGAAGAATTCTTCCTGTCTTTTCCAGTTCTTTCAGCTTCTTTACCATCTGAGAACATATAAAGATCTGCTGGTACTCATTTCCTCTCGTATTTCCAACGATGCACAGAGATTTTTCTCCTTTTCCAAATGAAAGTCCTGTAATGCGGAAATTATCCCGATACAGGGAATCCAGTTCATATACCACTTTTTTCTCCATATCAGTCTTCCTGCCTTTCTTTTGTTCTCAGTATTCTTGCCATCAGCGACCCCTCATCAACCACAGGATACTCTCTGATCGTAAAAAGAAGTCCGTCCTCAGGTGAGACAACATCTTCAAGCACAGTACCTTCAAGCGGGTCTATGACTTTTCCAATGGAATCTCCTTTTTTCAGATAAGTATTGTGCCTTGCTTCCTGTACAAAAATACCGGATCTGGACGCATTCAGGAAAAAAACTTCTTCAGGATCTGCTGACACTACAGGTTTCCGGATCTCTCCCACTTCGCCCTGCCAGATCCCCAGAGTCTTCATCAGGTTAAAAATGCCCTCTGTCATCTGATCTCCGATCGAACGGGTGATCCGCATGCCCACCCCCATCTCAACTACCAGGCACGGAACACCTCTGCTGTTCAGACTATATGCCAGCGTAGATTCCAGAACCGTACTTGCTCCATGTACCCACACAAAATCTACATTTGCCTGCTCTGCCAGCGGCACCAGTTCCTTCTCATGCAGTTCATTGATGCGGATCTGGGGGACTTCTGTCAGATAGATATTACTTGCATGGATGTCCAGACAAAGGTCTGATCCCATCAGGTCACGGATAATCTCAGCCGCAATGTATTCCGTCATGGAACCGTCCCCGGATCCAGGAAACAGACGGTTCATATCCAGATCAAAAGCCGGTATCCCTCTGGTGACCGAATCAATTCCGAGAGGATTCATTGCCGGGTAAATATCCACAGTTCCTGTGAGAAGTTCCGGATGTTCCTGTATCCGCTTTGACACCTCATAGCAGACATACTGTCCTTCCAGTTCATCTCCGTGAATCCCTGTTACGATACTGATCCTTTTCCCGCTGTCATTTCCATCCGGGGTGAATCTCATCTTTTTTATCTCAAGCTTTTCGTCCACCGGCATTTCCACCGATGTCACATTCTCCAACTTCTTCAACTAAAACCTCAACCTCCTGACTCTGCTGTGCATTTCCTATCATGATCCCCTGGTTGATCACACAGTCGTTATAGTCACGTCCACTGGATATCTTGATGTGGTCTTCGTTTACCAGAAGCATATTTGTGGGATCCAGGGCAAACCAGTGTCTGTTCTGAAAAACTTCCACCCATGCATGACTGGCTCCCTCTCCGATCAGCATTCCCACCACATATCGTGCAGGTATTCCCGCCATATGACAGAGCGTGATCAGAATGTGTGAATAATCCTGGCAGACACCTTTTCCGAGGCAGAATGCCTCTTCTGCCGTAGTTGCAAAATTTGTCACTCCCTGCTGATAGGAAAACACTTCTGATAATTTTTCCATCATCTTTATACTTTTATCCAGATTTGACATTTCCGATGCAAAATCAAAACTTCTGTAAAATTTCCGCAGTGCATCTCCGGGCTTTGTATACGCTGTCTCATAACGGTACCGCCCCATCTGGTAATCCTCACCTGCATATTCCGAAGATGCCAGTCCTGTCCTGGCAATCCCCTTTACCTCTGCCAGAAACAGTGTATGAGGAGTACTGCAGTGCCCGAAAATACAGTAATTTCCAAAAGAATCCAGACTGCTGCTCAAAGATTCTTCCGGCAGGATACGGATTTCCCTGTTCAGGATCTTCTGCCTGTCTCCACTCCTTGGCACACAGCGGAGCGTAAAGCGATGATCCGTCACAGGACTTGAAAAACGTATTCTGAGCATATAATAAAAGGATAATTCCTTCATGAAACCGAACCTCCAAACGGATATTTGCGGTTACTTCAGAAGGCTTTCTACAGTAACCACGATCTGATGACAATCCAGTTCCTGTGATTCTGTCAAACTTTTTAACTGATCCAGTTTTTCTTTGTGATAGGAAATACTGCACCTGTTGATTCTTCCACTCAGGCGATGAATCTCTCTTAACATATCTTTTTTATTCTGGCGAAGCCTTCCCAGAAGGTCGATCCGCTCTACACGCTTGCCAACTTTGATGATGTTGCGGATATTTTCGCTTTCGATCATATCATCTGCAATCCCCCAGAAAGCAAGGATGTTATCTTTTACTTTCTGCAGTTCCAGAAGCGGTGCGGAACTTTTTTGTGCTCTGTTGATCGCATAAATGCAAAGCTGTATGTAAGATAATGCCTCACTTCCGATAGATTCCCGAAGCACGATCGCATTATCATATGCGCGGTTCAGATTACTGATGATAGAATCCGGATTTTCTGTATCAAACGCATATTTCTCCTGAAAATCTTCATCTGAAGTATAAATATCTGGAATTTCCAGATGTCTGCAAAAATCGACATAGCCTCCTGGTTCTCCGTCGATCATTCTGTCTACTCTTGCGGAAAACAGAGAAATCGTGGTATAAACCCTCTCTGTATATCTTCCCAGCCAGAAAAGCCGGTCTGTCTGTTCTACCGAGATAACACCCATGTATCTTTGAATCCTCCTCCCTGAGATGAATTTACAATAAAGGAATCCGGGTTTCTGGAAAATCTTGTAAGCCCGCTCTTCCAGACCACCGTATCCTCTCCCGAAAGTACAAAAGCTCTGAGGTCTGCCTTTCGTGGAACGACGGTATCTCCCTCCATAATATCAATATCCAGAAAATCAATGACCTCCTGTGCAATAAAGCGGCGGGGTTCTTTTTTCAGAAGTGTGATAAAATCTTCTTTCTGCTGTTTCGTCATGCTGTTTCCGAATACTACTCCATATCCGCCTGCCTCAGCCACATCTTTGAGCACCAGATCATCAAAATGTTCCAGCACATATTTCATGTCTTCTTCATAAAACGGCAGATAGGTCGGTGCATTTTGAAGGACTGGCTCTTCGCCCAGATAATACCGGATCATCTTTGGTACAAAATAATAAATGCCCTTGTCATCCGCTACTCCATTGCCCGGAGCATTCAGAAGTGCCACATTTCCCTTGCGGAAAACATCGTAGATATGAGGAATTCCGATCACGGATTCCGGAAGAAAATTCATCGGATCGAGATAGTCGTCTGAAATCCTTCTGTATACCGCACCTACTCTCTCCTTCTTTCCATCGCCGCTTACAAAATAAAGATGATCATTTTCTACTATGAGTTCCTGTCCGTTTACAAGCTGTACTCCTGTCTTTTCTGCAAGATAAGAATGTTCAAAATATGCCGCATTATATCTGCCCGGTGTCAGAAGAACGATCAGACCATCCTCTACATTGACATCATCCATGGTCTTTCTTAAAAGTTCTGCATAATCCCTGTTGTCTGCGATCTTGTATTCCTGGAACGTTTTCGGACTGCATCTTCTGCTGAGTTTTCGCGCGATCATCGGATAGGATGCCCCTGACGGAACTCTCAGATTATCTTCCAGTATATACCATTCTTTGTTTTTACCCTGAACCAGGTCAATTCCGGAAATATGTGAATAAATACCTTTCGGGGGCATAACCCCTTCACACTGTGCAAGATATCCGCTGGACGCATATACAAATTCCTCAGGTACTACTTTATCCCGGATGATCTTTTTTTCGTGATAAATATCTTTCAGAAAAAGATTCAGTGCCCTTACTCTCTGTTTCAATCCCTTTTCCAGATATTCGAACTGTTCCTTTTCAATAATACGTGGAATCGCATCAAACGGAAAAAGTTGTTCCTTAAATGTATTATTCTTATAAATTCCAAATTTTACTCCGTATCTGGCCAGCTGCTCATTTACCAGATCCGTTCTTTCCAGCAAATCCATTTCATACTTCACAAGCATGTGCCTCCTCTCCCATTTGTATGACAAAAAACAAAGGCGCTCTGCAGATATCTGCAAAACGCCTTTGTTTTTTTATGGAGTAATAATAACCCAGTTTTATTTAACCATCAAGAAATAAATTTTTGTAATGTATCACAAAAATATTGGCTGTCACAGCCTCTGACTGTTATTCTTCCGGTTTTCGTAAATTACGAGTGTTTTTCTCAACCATCTTGCGCGGTACCATGATCTGGTGACCGCAGCCCATGCATTTCAGACGGAAATCCGCGCCAACACGGAGGATCTCCCATTCTTTGCTTCCGCATGGATGGCCTTTCTTCAGGGTCACAATGTCCCCTACTTCATAAATCAGTCCCATTCTTTGCTCCCTTATCTTACTTTTATCTGAGAAAATACCTGTCCGATCGGTTCCTTGATCAGAAGATCGGCATAACTGTCCCTCGGGGTGGATGATTTGTTGATCACTACCAGGGCATCTCCCCGGAAATAATCAATCAGTCCTGCTGCCGGATAGACTGCAAGGGAAGTTCCTCCGATGATCAGCACCTGTGCCTCTGAGATCGCACGGATGGATTCGCGGATGGTCTGGTCATCCAGCCCTTCCTCATAGAGGACTACATCCGGCTTCACCATCCCGCCGCACTCACATCGCGGCACTCCCTCGCTGTGCTTTACATAATCGAAATCGTAGAATTTCCCGCATCTCATGCAGTGATTGCGGTATACGCTTCCGTGAAGCTCCAGCACCTTGTGGCTGCCTGCCATCTGGTGAAGGTTGTCGATATTCTGTGTGATCACAGCCTTGAGTTTGCCTGCCTCTTCGAGCTCTGCGAGTTTCAGATGTGCGGCGTTCGGTCTGGCAGTATCACAGAGCATCTTGTCACGGTAGAATTTATAAAATTCATCCGGATGACTCAGGAAAAAGGTATGGCTTAAGATAGTCTCCGGAGGATAATCATATTTCTGATGATATAATCCGTCCTGGGAACGGAAATCAGGGATTCCGCTCTCCGTGGACACTCCCGCTCCGCCAAAAAACACAATGTTATCGTGCTGATCGATCAGCTTCTGTAATTTCATGATCTTTTCATCCATGTAAAATCCCCCTTTGTTCCTGCTGCTCATTTCACAGCAGACTTACTTAATAAGCATCCTCTGAATTAACTCTCTTGCCCTGTACTACGAATCGCGTAGATTCATTTCCTGTACAGGTAGACAATGTCACGATCTTGTCCTTGATCGTCAGCTCACCCGGATCTGTCTGGATCTCTGAGTAGCCCCTGATCGTCTCCAGATAATTCTGGAACTCCTCACCCGGTCCCTTGAATAAAGTATACGTGTCACTGTCGACCCCTGTCGTGTAGGCAGAAATGATCTCATAGCGATAGTTCTTGTCCGGTGTCAGGATCCAGAAATATCTGCTCTTGTTATAAAGTCCCTGATCCTCCACAAATTTCTTGAGATGGCCAAACATGGAACCATTCTTCATGTTATGTCCATAGATCAGGGTATTGCAGTCGCTGAAATCACCACTGTTCTCGTAATCAACAAAAAGCGTTCCGGCAAAGTTGTAATTCTTCTCATAGGTCTGATGCAGATACATCTCATTATCCTTACCCTGCACGATCGGATAACTGATATTGTCCAGTGCCTCCACATAGATCCAGCCGACCACGTCCTCATTTACGCTCTTAAGTGCTGCAAAATCCACATCGATCGGTGGCTTGGGCTCGGCATCCGGGCCTGCCACTTCTGTCTGTGCATCCGGAGCCCTGTCTGTTACCGCCATCTGTTCGATATGGTTATATTCATCTGTTCCTTTCTTATATTCTGTGTAAATATGAAAAAGATTCACGGCTGCATAACAGAAAACTGCTATCGCCACAATAAGAACCAGCGTCAGAAGAATATCTCCTTTTTTCTTCTGTTTGGGCTGTTCCTCTGGGTTTTTCCCACTCATAATACACCCCTTTCGTTCAGACTTATTTCCTGTATCATACCAGATTTAAGTGTCTGTTCTGTAAAATCTTAGCACAGGACACATTTTCCGTCAATGGAACAGGATGTGAATTTATAGTTATTTCACAGTTACATCGCAAATGAAAATCTTGTAGGGCGGATGTCTTAATGTTATAATTCAGCTTATAAATTTTTTTACAAAGGAGACATCAAAAATGCAGATTACCTTTCCTGCTTTTTATAAAGAATTTTCCTGTATTGCAGGAGCCTGTCCGGACACCTGCTGTGCGGGATGGCAGATTATGATCGATGACAGGAGTCTTAAGAAATACCGTCACTTTAAGGGGGCTTTCCGCAACCGGCTCCATAATGACATTGACTGGAAGGAACAGGCTTTTCGCCAGTACGACCATCGATGCGCTTTCTTAAATGAAGAAAATCTCTGCGATATCTACAGCGAAACCGGCCCTGATATGCTCTGCGATACCTGCCGGAAATATCCACGCCACATCGAAGAATTCGAGGGACTGCGCGAATACTCCCTCTCTTTATCCTGCCCGGAAGCTGCGAGGATCTTTCTCTCCCGGAAGGAAAAAACTACTTTTGTCACAATAGAAAAAGAAACTCCTGATGAGACATATGATGATTTTGACTATCTACTTTTTACTGCGTTGATGGATACCAGGGACTACCTCATTTCCATCGTTCAGGACAGAAGCCTTCCTATGGAACTGCGCCGCCGCAAACTGCTTGCCTGTGCACATGATTTCCAGCTGGCTCTTGACAAAAATGAGCTGTACCAGTGGGAAGATATCCGCGCACGCCACCAGAGATCCGGCGTTGGAAATGCTTTTCTTGCAAAGCTCCAGAAGTGGACAACTTCCAGGATCAGTCCTGTCACTTACCGCAGGCAGGTCTGGAAAGTTGTTGTTCCTGAGATGGAAGTCCTGCGTGAAGGATGGCATGAATATCTCCATGAGACTCTGCTGCCACTTTATGGTACATGCGATATCGAAGAAAAGTTTGCCGCCTGCCAGCAGGAATTCCTGGCTACTTACCCGGACTGGGAAATCCAGGAAGAGCAGCTCCTCGTTTACTGGATCTACACCTACTTCTGCGGAGCCGTCTACGATGACCAGATCTTCACCAAAATAAAAATGGCAGTCATCTGCACAGCTATGATCCACGACCTCGCCGTGGGTACTTACCTCGCAAATGACCACCATTTCACCTTTGATGACCTCATGTCCATCTGCTACCGCTTTTCACGAGAGCTCGAACATTCCGATCTCAATCTGAATGAAATGGAACGGTTGATGGATGAGGATGAGATTTTTGAGTTCAGGAACCTGCTGCTGATCTGAAACGACATGCCCCTGAATCTTCATTTGTCAATTTCTCTCCTGTATGCTACAATGAATTCATTATTAACCCAATCGGAGGTATACAAATGTCAAAGAAAAATCTTATCGTCGGACAGTCTGGCGGACCTACTGCCGTGATCAACAGCAGCCTTTATGGAGTTGTTTCTGAGGGGCTTGCCCATTCTGATGAAATCGGACATGTTTACGGCATGGTCAATGGGATCGAGGGATTCCTGGCTGGTCGTGTGCTTGATTTTGAGGAAGTTCTTCCGGGCGAGAAGCTTGCGTATCTTACTCACACACCTGGCGCATATCTTGGTTCCTGCCGTTACAAACTGCCGGAATCTCTCGAAGATCCGGTCTATCCGGAGCTTTTCCGCAAGTTTGAGGAGATGAACATCGGCTGGTTTTTCTATATCGGTGGAAATGATTCCATGGATACTGTCAGCAAACTTTCCCGCTATGCGGCCAAAATTGGAAGTTCCATCCGTGTGATCGGCGAGCCGAAGACGATCGATAATGACCTGATCCATACGGATCATACACCGGGCTTCGGAAGTGCTGCCAAATATGTTGCATCTACTGTCCGTGAGATCACTCTGGATGCCAATGTCTATGAGAAAAAATCCGTGACGATCATCGAGATCATGGGACGTCATGCGGGATGGCTGACTGCTGCCAGTGCCCTTGCACGTAAATATGATGGCGACAACCCGTTATTTATCTATCTTCCGGAGACAGATTTTGACCAGGAATCTTTTCTGAAAGATCTGGAAAAAGCATTCGAGACAAATTGCAATCTTATCGTCTGTGTTTCTGAGGGAATCCACGACGCTGAGGGAACTTTTATCTGCGAATACGACAGTTCTGTAGGAACCGACACTTTCGGACACAAGATGCTCGCAGGATGCGGCAAATATCTCGAAAATCTTGTCCGCAGCCGTCTTGGTGTCAAAGCCCGTTCTGTAGAGCTGAACGTCAGCCAGCGATGCAGCGCAACCATGATCTCTGCCACTGACCAGCAGGAAGCTGTTGCTGCAGGTAAGTTTGGCGTGCAGGCTGCCCTTAACGGTGAGACTGGAAAGATGGTTTCTTTCATCCGCGAGGCAGATGCTGATGGTAATTACCAGATGGTCTGTGGACTTGAGGATGTCAATGAGATCTGCAACCAGGAAAAGGTTGTTCCGGCAGAGTGGATCACACCTGACGGTCACGATGTCACCGAAGATTTTGTCCGCTATGCCCGCCCGCTGATCCAGGGAGATGTAAATGTCCCTCTTGGCGAAGACGGACTTCCGGCATTTGTATACCGTAAATAATTTTTTCCATAAATAAAAAAGATCCCTTTCCCATCACTGCGGCCGCCAGAAGCGGTTCCAGATAAGAAAGGGATCTTTTTATGTATTCAGTTTTTACTGCTGATCAAACTCTTCGTGATCCTGTTTGATCTTTTCTTTTACTTCTTTTTTGAGTTTTTCTTCTTCCTTGCGCTCTACGCGGCTCTTTGGAAGAATGACGTTCAGCACTACTGCGATCAGTGTTGCCAGAACTACAGGGGATTTACCAAAAATCGTAGTTACCCAGTCCGGCAAGCTTGCAAGTGCTGCGGATGCCTGAGAAACGCCGACACCGATCGCTGCTGCAAGGCCTACGATGGAAGAGTTTCTGTAATCCATCTCTGCGGAAGCTACAAGTTTCATACCTGTCATTGCGATGGAAGCAAATACGGATACGGTCGCACCACCGAGAACACACTGTGGGATCGTTGTCAGAAGTGCGGAGAATTTCGGCACGATACCTGCAACGCCGAGGATGACTGCTGCAAGGCCAAGGACGCAGCGGTTGATAACCTTGGTGGTTGTAACGATACCTACGTTCTGGCTGTAGGTTGCTGTCGGAAGTCCGCCGAACAGTGCGCCAATCACGTTGCTGATACCATATGCCATGATACCGTTCTGGAGTTCTCTGTCCTCCGGCACACGATCCATTGCTCCGATGGTTGTTGCGGAATAGTCTCCGATCGCCTGTACGGAGTTGATCGCGAACAGAAGTCCGATAGCAACACAGGCTGAGATCTCAAAGTGGATGCCAAAATGCATGAACTGCGGGAGCTGGAACATCTTCGCCTGACCTACACTTGAAAGATTTACCATTCCAAATGGGATGGATACGATATAACCGACGATGATACCGATCAGAATGGAAGCCAGCTTCAGGATTCCCTTGCCGAAATGGTTCAGTGCAGTTACAACTGCCAGTGTAATGAATGCTACCAGCCAGTTCTGCCAGGAACCGTAATCCGGATTGCTTGTGCCGCCCGCCATGTAATTGATCGCTGTCGGGTACAGGGACAGACCAATGGTAAATACAACGGTACCTGTGATCAGCGGCGGGAAGAAAACTCTGATCTTCTTGACCAGAATACCCATGATAAATGCTACGACACCACCGACGATCTGCGCGCCCAGAATCGTCGAGATCCCATAACCTTCTGCGATCGCCTGCATACTTGGAACGTAGGCAAAGCTGACGCCCATGATCATCGGGAGTCCGGATCCCAGGGTGAAGCCGCCTTTCTTGCCGAGCGGGAATAACTGGATCAGGGTTGACAGTGCTGAGATGACCAGTGATGCCTGGATCAGAATAACTCGATCCTTGGCACTTAAGCCACCTCCTCCTACTGCTCCGGCTACGATAATCGCCGGGGTAACACATCCCACGATCATGGCGACTACATGCTGCAGGGCCAGTGGAATGGCTTCCTGGAATTTCGGGACGCCATTCAGTTCAAAAATACTTCCTCGTTTCATTGTTTCCTCCTGTTTCTGTTCCGGCGGCCTCTCCCCTGTTTCTAATTGTCTGCCCTCTTGTGCGCCGGAATCATTTGTTTTTGAGATCATTCGTCCTAACCGCTCCGAATAATCGTCATTGTGCATATATTATAGCAAGATATTATCAAAAAAACAATTAGATTCGCTAATTTTTTTTGCATATTCAACAAAATTTTTATGTCAAAAGCTCAAACGTGTGATACAGATCCACCCGCCCATACCCCCAGCTTGGGTTTGGGTACTGTATTATGTCGTCGCGGACTGCACCGCGGCTTAAGTAGTTTTTGACGCTGTTACCGGTGAAGTAGGGTTCGTTTCCACGGATCAGGGCCCATTCGAACAGGAGGGCGGCGATCCCGGCGGTCTGGGCGGCTGCCAGGCTGGTTCCGGATGCCTGTTCGAATTCTCTTCCGGCTCCGATGGAGGCGGTCAGGATTCCGACACCCGGGGCGGCGAAATCTGGTTTTACGACATTTTCGGTATTGTAGCCGCGGCTTGCCTGGATATAGAGGCTGTTGTCGCGATACTGGTATGCGGTTACTGTCATTCCGTCACGGGCATCTCCCGGGGAAGTGACCGTAAATTCCGGGGAGGATTCCAGGAAATAGGTCTCATCGGAGATCAGCCCCCTCACCGGCAGCCAGAGGTGAAACCGGGTGTTGTCCGGCATTCTCTCCTCCACCAGCAGTTTCCAGATCCCCGGTGCCGGATGCAGGAAACGGAAAAACACCAGCGTTTTTCCAGTTCGCCTTTCAATTGGTATGTAGTTGACCAGGATCTTCGTTTCCACAAATACAAACGAAAGCTCCTGAGTCCCATATTTCAGTGCCGTACTGACCGGAAGTCTTTCACCTGTCGGAGACTGGATCACAATATTGTAAAAATTAGGTGAGTCACCCCAGAATTCCATGGAAAATCCTCTGATGCTCTCCTGTTCCCCTACTTTGAGTTCTACCGTGTCTGTGTTTCCCGAAAGATCCGTCCCGCTTAAGTAGTGATGTCTCGCCGTTCCTTCATTTCCTGCCGCGATCGAAATGGAATTCTGGCTGAAACTTGCCGTGCTGTTGATAAATTCGCTCAACGGTCCATCCCCTCTGTGTGCGCCCATGCTGGTTCCAAGCCCGATACAGATAGAAAGCGGTTTCTGGCTTTCTACTGCACACTGCAGAACGTAAGAAATCGCCAGCATAATGTCATCTTCCTGAAAAACTTCCGCCTCATTTGGCAGAAGATAAAAATCCCGCAGATATTTTTTTGCCGGTTTGAGCTTGACGATCACCAGTTCTGCCTCCGGTGCCGCTCCGGAAAAATTTTCTTCCGGAATCCGATTTCCTGCTGCTGTCGCGGCAAGCTTGGTTCCGTGTCCGTTTCTGTCGATTAAGGGCACGATCTCCAGCGGATTTTCGGCAGCAAGTGCCTCGTTGATCTGCACTCTGGTAAATTCTCTTCCATATGGGATCCGGCCGGAACGCCCTCCCGGAAGGGACTGGTCCCAGATACTCAGAATCTTGCTCTGGTCACCATTACGAAAAGCCGGATGCTGATAGTCGATCCCTGAATCAATGACCGCCACCAATGTTCCGGCTCCTTTTAATCTGAGATATGGATGGTCGTGAAGCCTGAGCACACCAGATGCGCTCAACGCTCCAAGATCCATATAAGTGTAACATTTGGGAATAGAAGAATAAGAATAACTGTTGAATTCCAGTGCCGGAACATCCTGCTCCGGGACATAGAGGATCTCGAACAGGTCATTCACGATCTGAAACGTATCGTCCGACTGATAATCAAAATCCCCGTGAAGGTTCTGGTTATATCGGACAATAAAATTCTGGTACTGCTGGCTCTGTGCCGGCACGACAACGTCTTCCTGTATGCGCATGGGCCTGCCTCCTGCACACATTTCTGTACAGGCTATGCATATTATCTCCGGTTTATGCCTTTTTCCTGCTTCGGAGGATCAGAATCATAATTCCCGCAGCTCCGGTAAACAGACTGATAAACTGGGACGTTGACAGCACACCCACGCTTCCGCGGATCAGATCTCCGCGGAAAAATTCCAGAATAAATCGTCCAATGCTGTAAAAAATCAGATAGCACGCCGCCACCTGTCCGTCCTTCTTTTTACGGCTGGCAATAAACAAAAGCAGCGCAAAATGTGCAAAATCAAGCACGCTGGAATAAATCTCTGTCGGGATCAGCGGCACATTGTTTGGTGCAAACTCTGACTCATGAAAGGTAATCGCAAAGATACTGTCCGTTTCTTTTCCATAACAGCAGCCTGCAAGCAGGCAGCCGATCCGTCCAAATCCCTGTGCCAGCGCAACAGACGGCATCACGAGGTCAAAATATTTCCAGAAATCGACTTTCTTGCTCTTACAGTAGATCCAGCCTGCAAGGATCCCTCCGAGGATCCCGCCATAGACCACAAATCCGTCCGGCAGTGTGTCCAGAATAAATCCCGGATCTGCCATGATGGATTTCCATTCTGTGATCCAGTACAGAAGTTTCGCACAGAGCAGACCGCCCAGAAGCCCCCAGAGGACAAGGGCGAATACATGGTCACTGCTGAGTCGGAGCTTTTTTGCCCGGAGTTCTGTCACTACCCAGGCTGCGATCACGCCAAGTGCGATCATTGCACCATATCCGTAGACCGTCAAAGGTCCGATCGTCAGGAGTTCATTTTTCATAAATCTATCGCTCCTTTCTCCATAGTTCCAGAAGTTTCCGGTTCGCCAGATCATTCAGATGGTCACCCTCACAGGCATCCGGATCGCACTCCCCGCAGACATCCATCCCCAGAATGTCCTGTTTTTCCAAAAGGATCTTTACAAACTGGCACAATTCTTCCAGTGTCATCTCTCCCTGGCTCCAGGTCGTTGAGGCCTCCTTCGGACAGAGTACATCCTTATCAACCGAGAGATACGTCGGAAGTTCTGCTGTCAGCTCCTTAAAAAACGAAACTTTCTCCTCCAGTGTCATCTCACTCAGCTTCTCCCTCGACAAAAACCGTACTTTTTCCCGAAGGGTCGGTTCTGTCTGGTCAAAAGCCTCCTGATCCGGTCCGACCAGGATCACTTCCTTAAGAAGTGGAAGTTCCTCAAGGGACGCCGCCACCCATCCTCCACAGGAAAGCAATCCTCCAAATGCCGGCGGCTGCATATCGGTATGGTTGTCAAAAACGACCAGTCTGAATGGTGTGTTCAGTTTCTCAAGCCAGATACAGCTCATATAGTGATAATTGCCGGAATCAATGAAATGGATCCCATCTGCATCAAATTCCTCCAGCTTTTGTCGCAAAGTCTCCATTGCATCTCCATCGCAGTAGCAGTTGCTTCCCGGAAGCTCCTGTACCTCCACCCAGGAAATATTTCTCTGTATTTCTCCGGTCTGCCAGAACTGCTGCTGTTTGTAGATTCCCGAAAAATTCATAATGATGATATCTTCTTTTTTTGTCATAGAGCCATCTTACCACGAAGGTCACGATCCCGCAACACAAAAAACCCCGGAAAAGATTCCAAAGGAATCCTCTCCGGGGCTCTCATTATTTACTGTTTAAGCTGAATACTTCTCAGGCTTTTCCAACAGAACCGAACAGTTCCATTTTTTCTTTAACAGTTGCTTTGATTGCTTCTGTTCCAGGAGCAAGAAGTTTACGTGGGTCAAATCCTTTGCCCTGCAGATCCTTGCCTTCTTCGATGTATTTACGTGTAGCTGCTGCGAAGGAAAGCTGGCACTCTGTGTTAACGTTGATCTTGGATACACCAAGGTCGATCGCTTTCTTGATCATATCTGCCGGGATTCCTGTACCACCGTGAAGTACGAGCGGCATATCGCCTGTCAGCTGCTGGATAGCATCCAGAGTTTCGAAGCTAAGTCCCTGCCAGTTCTCCGGATATTTACCGTGGATGTTACCGATACCTGCTGCAAGGAAGTCGATACCAAGGTCTGCAACCATCTTGCATTCCTTAGGATCTGCGCATTCGCCCATTCCTACAACACCATCTTCTTCTCCACCGATGGAACCAACCTCTGCTTCCAGAGACATTCCATGCTCAGCAACGATCTTAACCAGTTCTTTTGTCTTTTCTACGTTCTCTTCGATCGGATAATGGGAACCATCAAACATGATAGATGTGAAACCTGCCTCTACACATTTCAGGCATCCTTCGTAGCTGCCGTGATCCAGGTGAAGTGCAACCGGAACTGTGATGTTCAGTTCTTCCATCATTCCCTTAACCATACCAACAACTGTCTTGTAACCAGTCATGTATTTACCTGCACCTTCGGATACACCAAGGATAACTGGTGAGTTCAGTTCCTGTGCTGTAAGCAGGATTGCCTTTGTCCACTCAAGGTTGTTGATGTTGAACTGACCTACTGCATAGTGACCAGCTTTTGCTTTTTTCAACATTTCTGAAGCGTTTACTAACATGATAAATTCCTCCTAATCTTATCGGAAGTTGGTCTTACCACTTCCAACTTATACGTCTAGTTTACCAGATTCCTCTCGTTTCGTCCAGTATATTTAGACAAATTCCTTAACTAATCTGACAAAATAATGACGATCACCTGCTGACCGGCTCATGAACCGGTGCTTCTGTGGTAGTCCCGGGTGAGTTTCTGAAGTGTTTCATCTATATTTTCGTAGTCTGTCGGGATTTCCGGTTTCTTTCCGAATTCTGCAAGTTTCTCCTTGATCTCTTTGAGGACTTCCTTCTCGACGCCAAGCCGCCTTACCAGATTCTGATATTCTTCTGATGTCTTTGTGACACCAAACGCCAGAAGATATGCGATCAGTGCATCCTTACTCCTGCTGCCCTCATATGCCCTGCGGAAACATTCGACCGCTTTTTCCATCTGGAATAAGTAGCTGTAGGCACATCCCAGATTGTGACAGATATCCTCCGTAAATCCTTCCCTGACCTCTTCCAGTGTTTCTTCTTCCAGAAGTTTCTGATAAACCTGGATCGCATGGACATACATGCCATTCTCTACCAGTTCATCGCCTTTTCGCTTTTCTCTCAGAAAAGAATCTTCTTCTGCAAGCTTCTGGATCTGCATGTTCAGGCTCTTCATTTCTTCATAAGTGAGATAATTGATCTCCTTGAACACTGGATACAGAAACTCTTCGATACTGTAATTTCTCTCAAAAAGAGGGCGGAGCTTCGCCGCCAGTTTCGGAAGTTCCAGTTCCTCCTGCAGCCATCTGCACAGATTTTCATTCAGGATGGTCTCATCTACAAGATAAAGATTATGATAAAAATAATAGCAAAGTTCTTCCAGGGAATAAACATTTGTGCTGATATTCTCGATATAATACGGAATCTTCGCTTTTTTTGTCTGACATAAAATATATCCACTCATGCTATCCCCTCCTTACCATCTGGTTGTTTCTTTCCATACTTTGCCGCTTGACGGAAACATCTCACCGAACCCCAGATCCGTTACCATGATCTCGCATTCATCCTGAGAAATATACTGCAGTTTCACATCAAGGCGGGTCGTCTTATTTGGATGCTTCGGAAGCCCCGGAAGACGCATGCCGATGTATTTCTTCTCACTTTCTCCCATCGCAGATGCGACAAATATCAGCTCATCCGTTCCGTCAAGGATCAGTTCACACTCTGCCCTGCATTCATACCAGTTTCTTCCTGCCTCGATCAGTGGATAATATGCCTGCGCTCCCATAACACGCATGTCCATCCCCACATCTTTAAGGACAAGGGAACTGCTCAGATAGCGGTAATCCCGAAGTTTTCGTGTAAGGAAGCGTTCTGCTCCTGCTGCACAGGCTCCTTTTGCAAAAAGGTTATTGCCATAGAACACTTTACGCTTCTGATAGCAGAGCAGCTTAACGGATTTCTGCGCCCATTCCTGGTCAAATCCCTCACCATCGATCTGTATGCTGGAATACAATTCCGATCCCAGTGTATTCTTGGCAAATGTATAGAAATCTGCGTCTCTCTGCTCATTATCGCTGTCATTCAGATCAGTTTCCACCGGATCTTCCAGTTTCACCAGAATCGGTTTCGCATTGGAATTCATGACCATCTTGCGGAAGGTCACATGATTTTTGTCGAAACTGTACCAGCCGACACTTCTGTTCCAGGTCTCCGTTTTCTGGGTCATGATATAATAATAGAAGCTTTCTTCATGATCCATGATGATAAAGCTGGTATTCTGGATCTCCAGTTCTTCTCCTGCTTTCTGAAGGTTTTCTACCTGGATATCGTCCAGCGATTCCATTGTCACAGTCAGACAGCGGATGTTTCTGTTGATATCAGCAACTCCGGTAAGCTTCAGCATTCCATTCAGGAAATATGCAAGGATCTCCCAGGGCTGTTTCTCCTCGCCTGCTACCTGGACCGGTTTACGGCTTTTGGAGATACCATAGATATCTTCTACCAGAAAACCGCCTTTTTCTCTTGCAAAATATTCTGCCTCGATGCCAATGCAGTAGTCTTTCTGCTCTACTCTCCTGCACAGGCAGGTCGGCACCTCATACTGACTGCTGCCCACCTTTACCGGAAGCGAACGTGGTTCTTCTGCTTTTCGGTCATAATAACAAAGCTGTGAAGAATCCTTACCCAGATCGATCCCGATCATCAAATCTCTTGTTTCGTTCATTTTCCGTTTTCCTTATCTATTGTAAACATTTCTTTGACATACTGTTCCTGGCGGAGATAACTCTTGAGTCCGTCCTTTACTTCTTTCTTCTTGTCCAGTCTCCGGTCAGAAAGCATCTGGTTGAGAAGCTGGTATTTGCTTCCGGAGATCCCCTCGATCTTTTTCATGTTGAGGACGCGCTCCGCTGTTGTTCTGGTACTCCGCTCTCTGTCGATCTGGAAATAGTAATGAAGATTTTCGCCATAAAACAGGGTAAAAGTCCTGCCAAAAATCCCCTCGTAAATTTCTCTTAAAGGCTCACACTTGTATTCCAGTTCTTTTCCAAGGCCGGTATCCAGCGCATAGAACAAAGTAACCCTTGCCCCCGGATGCGCATGACACTCTACAAATGTCTTGTCATCCAGCTGATATGGACTCAAAAGTTCCGGTGAAAGTCTTCGGAAAAATCCAAAAACAAGGTTGTCCCTCGCACATTCCTCCAGGATCTTCTGCTCCATTCCTACATATTCCGGCTTCGGATCTTTTTCCCTGGAAATTTCCTGCAGAAGTGCCAGTCTGCATACCTGGTTCAGCGGCCATCCATTCGTATAAGCATACTCCAGTCTGCTCCGTATAAATGGGCTCATGGTATATTCCTTGACAAAAACGCCATAGGCTACCTGTGTCAGATAAGCTCCGATCAGACGCTCCCTGCCTGACTGGTTCACGTAGGACTCGAGCACTGCCTCTCCTTCTTTGCGGTAATCCGCGGTGAAGATCAGAAGTTCCAGGATTCTTTCCTCCAGATCATACGTATCCATCTCAAAACCACGGGCACTTTTCCAGATGGAGATCAGTTCTCCGACCGGTCCGAAGCGATACAGCATCAGGTAATGCAGGATCACCTCGTCATATTTACCCTCACGGTATACCTCGGATGCCAGTGCCAGAAGTTCATCATCCTCTGCCATATCACTCTTGAGGATCATTCTGCTGGTGAGTTTGAGGAGACTTCCAAGTTCGATTCCTTCATAGCCAAACTCCTCGACGATGCTCATTGCCTGGCGGAACATCCTGCGGGAGATCAGGACTTCCAGAAGCACTTTGCGGTCTGCTTTGATATATTTGCGATAGTCCAGTCTGCTCAGATAGCTGTCCAGATCTGCTCCGTTCACATGACCTGCATAAAAATCCAGGATCTGTTTTCTCACAGAATTCCTGTATTCCTCAGTACATTCTTCTGCTTCTGCCAGTTTCTGGAAATATTCCAGATTTTCTCCATTCAGTTCATGACTCTCACAGTAATGCAGAAGGACACCTGTATCATCCACACCGCACTTCAGGATCCTCTCCAGCGCATCACATTCATTCATCAGTTTTTTGATATTATAATGTACCGTGGATGCATAGCAGCGCTGTTTGTCGTCGCGGAACAAAAGAACAGCATCTTCTGTATAGATCCGTGGATATGCAACACCCTGCACACATGGATAAACCTCCTGCATGGCAAGCTGACTGTGGCAGACGATCACTTCCCGGATCTTTCGGTCATCACAGTAAAGACGATTGGTAAAAAGTTTCCCTGAAATCTTGTCAGCATCTTCTTTTTGCTTTGGTCCAAGAAGAAATTCCTGATAAAGTACAGCGTAATTCTCATCGATCTGTCCGTCTGCTGCCTTGCGCTGTGCAAAACGCTCCATGTTTTCCTTATAGTTTCCATAAGTCTGCGGGTCATTATCCTTATATGTGACCACACTCGCATAGACATACGCTTTTCTTGAATCTCCCAGAGAATTATCATTATAGGCAAAATACATCAGAAGCGGTTTTGGAAGCTGTCTGCGATAGGAAATGTCCATTGTTTCCATATAATATTCGTAAAGTCTCGTGATCCGCAGCCCCCTCTGTACTGCAAGGGAAAACCATCGGAAATATGCAGGTTTACGCGGATCACCCTTCATCACATATTTGCAGATTGCTTCCAGCACATCGTCGGATGGAAATTTCTCATATCCTGCCGCCAGTGCCTTGTACAGACATCCATAAAATTTCTTTTCATAACCGGAAAGATAAGCAAGGCGCATCACCAGTTCTTCCGTGAGGAAACCTTTCCTTCCGGCATAATGGAACACCTGCATCCAGAAAGGGGAAAGTCTGTGCAGATTGGAAATATCCTTACTGATCCAGTTCCATGCTTCCAGATAGAGGATCGGGCTGGTACAGCCTTTCTCATACAGCTCTTCCATCATAAAGAGTGCCATGGATGGTGATTTCTGATAAGTCGGATCTAACTGGAGAAGGATCCAGAGAAGCTGGAAGCTGTCAGATTTCTGACGGAAAAAGTTCTGTAGTTTCTGGATCGCCTGCCCTTTGTCTCTGTAAAGGCCTACCAGCGTACACAGATAAAGGAAAACTCCTGCTTCTTCCAGTTCATCACGGGTAAATTCTTTACTCTGATAGTTCTTGAGAATTTCTTTCGCAAGTGCCTGGTTATCCTCCAGGTAAGCAAGATAGGCTTCAAACAGCCGGTATTCCGGATACTCATTTCCTGATTCGTGAAGTCTCTCCAGAGTTCTGTGTGACTTCTCCGCCCAGGTCCTGAAATCTGTTTTTTCTTCGCAGTAATCAATATAATCACGGACCAGACTTGCTTTGCGGCGTTTTTCTTCTGTATTGAGATCAATACGGATGCGCGCTCCTCTGGAAGCAGTCACATGGTAGACAAGTTCCTGATACGGACTCTTCACGATGATCTCGCCGAGCTGGTTTCCTTTTTTGAGTTTTTCTGTACGGACCACATAATTGATACGGCAGCTGCTTCCGATAAAATCTTCCTCTGTGATCACATGTCTCTCCGGCTCCAGGAAATCTGCGGTAGACTCAATTTCAAGCCGGAGATGCCCCCACCCTGTCTTGTGGATGTCAAAAGATTCTTGGATCGGCTCACGGAGTCCATAAAACTCATTCGCTGTCGTCTTTAAGGAAACCGATACCGGTTCTTTCTCTCCAAGACCGATCAGAAATTCTTCAAGATTCTGATATGTAACAGGAGCTGCTGAAAGTCCTGCATATAAAGCTTTCTGTTTCTCGTCTGCATTCTCCATCACTGCTGCAAAAGATGGATCCTTGAAAAGATGATATGCTCCTCTGAAATCTTCTTTTGCAATTTTTTTGAATGCTTCAATATCCTTGATCTCTTCCAGAAAATTATGCTCTTCGCCCTGCTTCGCTTCAATTGAAAATGGGATCTTGTACTCTCCAACACTGGAAGTCACACACAGCCATCCTGTGCATACTTCTCCTGGCTGCATCCCGGTTCCATCAGCTCCGTATGGAATGCACACGGTCGTTCCTGAGAAACGGCTGTTTCCCGGCACAAGCCTGCGGTTGGATGAAGTTATATAGCCTTTGATCTTGTCATTATCTTCGGTTCCAAGATACAGTTCTCCCCGCGCCGTCTTCCCCGCTTCCAGAGTGACAGACAGCTTTTCCTTCGAAAAAAGAAGCTGCGGCTGATCGTATTTAAATTTTCCGCTGAGTAATTGTTCAATCTGTTTTTTCAATATGGTTCACCTGATCTATCCCTAAAAATTGTATTTTTGGCTCACATACTCGATATTATACACTACATCAGTTTGTTACGCAAGAAAGTAGAAATTGAAAGGTGCCGCAAAAACATCTGACTGATGATCTGCAACACCTTTTTTTACCGAATCAATTCAGTTGGAATCTGGTCATAATCATACATTACTTCTGAATGATTATCTCTAATAAGCTGTTTATCTGTTATTTTTCCTGTGGATCTGTCGATCACATTCCTGTAAATCTGTGAAATCCTGAAAAATTTCTCTTTTTCTTTATGGAAATGGTGATTTTCTTCAATAATTTCATAATAATGTGGGAATTCTCGTTCGCTTCTCAATTCACCGCATAATTTTCCCTTTTCACACCACAGAAGAAGCTGTACATCCTGATCTGTATCATTCCTGAATCTGTAATCTATGTAATTATAGCTGACAGATGTTCCTGAGCTGAACGGAACACGCTTACCATGATCCGGTGCAAGTGCATCGGAATGACTGTGAAATTCTGTTACTGTGAGCGGACTGTGCAATACAAGCAGATGTATTGTATTTCCAAGATTGCAAAGCCCGCCTCCAAGTCCGGGCATAAGTTTATCTCCTATAATGATACGCCCATCCCGATATCCTTTTCTTTTGGTCGTCTTTCCTACGGTCCGCCAGAATGAAAATGTTTCTCCCGGATGGATGATCATCCCGTTTATCTTAGCAGACGCAAGGCGGATGTTTCTCGCCTTGTTCTTCTGAAGTACCGGATCTATGCCCTTTCCCTTTTTTATGAGGCCTGAGCTGTAACTGAATACTACATTCGGCAGTTTTTCTTTTTGTTTTGCAGTGCTGAATTTTTCTTTACCTGTAAGATCCTTGATGTGTCTCTTACATACTTCCTTTGATTTTGAGATTTCGTATGTAAACGGACTGATCTCGCAAAAAAGCTTTTTTTGTTTCTTTTTCTTCATATTCCTGTCTGTTCCTTCTTTATAGATGTCCCCTATTCTTCTGTAATATCTTCTGTTATGCTTCCAGCATCCCAGGATCATATATTCAAGATATCTCCGTTTCCCAATCCATTTTTCATTGTCCTGTCTGATAAAACCAATGAGAATACTTGCAAGTCCACTTCTGTTTGCTCCCAGAATATCTGTGAATATCTGATCTCCTATGACAACTGCTTCTTCTTTTTTTATATTCAGCATCTTTACTGCTTTCAGATAATTTCTCGGATCTGGTTTATCCGCATCGCAGATGTAAAGTGTATCTATATTTTTAGTAAATCGTTCAACTCTTTCATTGTCATTATTTGACAATAACAGTGTTTTCAGACCAAAGCTCTGAATTTTGCGAAACAGCTCATCAATCTCTGGGGTCGAATCATCGCCGTGATGTACCAGGGTATTATCTATGTCAAAAATAATCCCTCTGAATCCTTTTTTGTAGAGTTTCTGATAATCAATTGAAAATACGTTTTGTGCATATTCATGCGGATAATATTTCTCTAACATTTTATATTCTCACTTTTTATGTACTGGCAGACTTTATTGATCTGTTCTCCAAAACTGCCGCCAAACTTATCATCAAAAAAAGCGCTTCCAATCGTAAATGCCCACGGATCTGCTTTCCTGATCTCATTCAGTCTTTGATAATCATTTATACTTCCTGCGATACATACTGGTGCATCTATTGCTCTCACAAACTCTTCATTCAGACTGACAGCATCTCCTGTATATCTGTATCCTAGAAGATCAAATCCATAGACTCCTTTCGCAAGGTATTCTTTTGCCTGCCGTATCATGTTTTCACAGCTTCCCTCCAGAACAGAAGGACGTCCATAAATCTCTCCCACAAATGGCATATATTTAATCCCTTTTTCTTTGCAGAATTCATTCACGGCATCTGAATAAACAGTGCCCATCAAAAGATCACAGCCACATTCTGCAGCCATCCTGGCACCTTCAAGACATTTCTCCTGTGTATATGCGACTACTTCCAGAACTGTTTTTTTGCCACACTGTTTCATATAGGCATAAAGTTCCTTCATTTGAGGGAGAGGAAGAGGTTCTTCCTTAAATCCCCAGTATTCTGCATCAGAATCCTTATATGTGTCAAAAATCTCATATGCATTTTTGACAGTCTGATCCTCATAGGTAAGCATCACGATCAATGACGGAGTGTGATGCCTGTGTGTTAAATTTCTCTCCTTTTCCATACTTACCTCTTTCTTAAAAAGTGCTGTCTTAAGTATAATGTATTTATTATACCTTACATTTATTTTTTTCGCAAGAAAAGACAGACATCATCATTTTATCTTTTGATAAGATGATAGCGTCTGTCCTTTTGGTTTGTTATGAAATTTTATTTTACTTCTCTTACAACTTGCTGTCCAGTACTTCCTGACGCAGTGGTATGGATGCGGTTGCTCCGGGGCGGGAAACTGCGATCGCGGATGCTTTTGCCGCCATCCTGAGTCCTTCCTGCACTGGCATTCCATCAATAATGGAAGAAATAAAATATCCGGTAAAAGTATCACCTGCTGCCGTCGTGTCGACTGTTTTTACCTTAAAGATCCCCTGATGGTAGACAACTGTCTCATCCTGATATACCGAGCCGTCCCCGCCAAGTGTCAGAACGATCTTTGCGGATGGATATCTGGATCTGACCGCCGCTAGGATCTTGTCCGGTTCTTTTTCACCGGTGATCTGATATCCTTCGATCTCATTTACGAGAAACAGGCTGACCTTGGACAGATCACAGGATTTCAGATTGTCATCATATGGCGACGGATTCAGAATGATCATCATGCCCTTATCATATGCGCAGTCAATGATATAGTCCAGTTCATTGATTTCATTCTGCAGAAGGATGATATCGCCTCTGTCAAAATGATCCAGAACTTCATCCACAAATTCACGGGTGATGCTGCGGTTTGCCCCGCCAAACAGAAGGATACAGTTCTGTCCATCCTTGTCTACCTGGATCACAGTATGTCCGCATGGTCCTGGTATCTCACGGATAAATTCTGTATTAACACCATTCTCCCTGCAGGTTTCCAGAAGGATTTCGCCGCCATCCCCGATCATTCCGGCATGATAGACTGGAATTCCCGCTTTTGCAAGAGCGATCGACTGGTTCAGACCTTTGCCGCCGCAAAAAATCTGCCGATTCTTAGAGGCCTGTGTCTCTCCCGGAATCAGAATGCTCTCCACCTGATATACATAATCAATGTTCAAAGAACCAAAATTTAATACTTTCATAAGTTTTGCGCCCCCCACATGTTATTTATTTTTGTACCATTATAGCATATCTGCGGCTAAAGCTTCTATATTCTTTTTGTGGGAAAAGCACGCAGAACCTGTCTCAGACATAAACTATAAGGAACACCCCTTTCGAGGTGGATATTTGAAGACTTTTTCGAAACCTTTGACTTCCGCTCAGGAAAAAATATATCTTCACCGCTGTCAGGAGGGGGATCTGGATGCAAAAAACATTCTTATCGAACGAAATCTCCGCCTGGTCGCCCACGTTGCAAAAAAATATCAGAACTCCGGAGAAGATCTCGAAGATCTGATCTCTATAGGAACGATCGGACTTATCAAAGCGATCTCTACTTTTGACCACACACGCTGCGCAAGGCTTTCTACCTATGCTGCACGTTGTATTGATAATGAGCTTCTGATGATGTTCCGCTCCAAGAAAAAACATTCCAGGGAAATTTCCCTGTACGAACCGATCGGAACGGATAAAGAAGGGAATGAGATCAGCCTGCTCGACATTATCGAAAGCCCGCCGGTAGATATTGTAGAGGAGTATTCTACGAGAGAGGATATCCGGTTTCTGATCTCAGTTTTGAAAGATACGCTTTCTGAGAAGGAATATCAGGTTATTTGTTTAAGGTATGGGTTGTTTGGGATTGAGGAGAAGACGCAGAGGGAAATTGCTGCGAGGCTGGGGATTAGTCGGTCGTATGTGTCAAGGATTGAGAAGAATGCGTTGGGGAAACTGAGAGGAAAATTTGACTAGAAAAAGGGGGCAACGCCCCCTTTTATGCTTCAGATCTTCTGAGCAGATCATATTTCTCAATCTCAGCACCAAGATCCACCGCGAGTTTCTGCTGCGGATGTGGTGCGCTCTCGACGGAATTTCCGTCTTCATCATAGATTGCTTTCACCGTAGCTTCGATATTTCTGCCATCCGGTTTCATGATCTCGATGGTCTCACCTACAGTAAATTTATTTCTCTGGGTGATATATGTGAAGCCGTTTTCATCAACTTCCTCTGCATATCCAAGATAAGTATATTCCTTAACATAGGTATTATTATCATAGATCTGCGTATTCTCATCTGGCTTGCCGTAGAAGAATCCTGTCGTAAACTGACGGTAGGTGCAGTTTGAGATCTGCTCCTGATACCAGGACATGTTTGCCTTGTATTTCTCCGGTGATTCCAGATAATCGTCGATCGCCTTGCGGTAGGTTCTTGCAACAGTCGCTACGTAGAGGGCTGTCTTCATGCGGCCCTCGATCTTGAGGCTGTCGATACCGCTGTTCAGGACATCATCCATGTGTTCTACCATGCACAGATCCTTGGAGTTAAAGATGTAGGTTCCTCTCTCGTTCTCAAAGACTGGCATGTACTCGCCTGGGCGTTTCTCCTCAACGATGGAATATTTCCAGCGGCATGGATGTGTACAGGCTCCCTGGTTGGCATCTCTTCCTACCAGATAGTTGCTGAGCAGGCAGCGTCCGGAATAGGAAATGCACATGGCACCGTGAACGAAAGTTTCGATCTCCATGTCATCCGGGATATTTGCACGGATCTCCTGGATCTCCTTGAGGGAAAGCTCACGCGCTGTTACAACACGCTTCGCCCCAAGGTGGTACCAGAATCTGTAGGTTTCATAGTTTGTATTATTTGCCTGTGTACTGATATGGCACTCGATCTCCGGGCAGATCTCACGCGCATAGGTAAAGATTCCCGGGTCTGCGATGATAAGTGCATCCGGCTTTAATTCCTTGAGTTCCTGAAGATATTCTCTGACTCCCGGAAGGTCTCCATTGTGTGCAAGAATATTCACTGTGACATAAACTTTCACTCCATGCTCATGGGCAAAAGCGATTCCCTCTGCCATATCTTCATGGGAAAAGTTCTTGGCTTTGGCGCGGAGACCGAAGGCTTCACCGCCGATATATACTGCATCTGCGCCGAAGATGACTGCGATCTTGAGAACCTCAAGGCTGCTCGCCGGCACCAGTAATTCAATTTTTCTCATAATTTCCTCTTTCCTGTTTTACACTAAGTGAAATCCCGTCCCCCAGCGGCACGATGCTGGTAAGAAGCTGTGGATGGTGTTTCAATTCATAGAGATATTCACGCATCCTCTTGTAGATCGTGCGGTTTCTCCGTTCTACCAGATAATGGGATTCGATCAGCTCGCCCTCCTGGAGCACGTTGTCCGACAGAAGGATCCCGCCCGGTGCAAGAAGCCGGACTATGTCAGGGAGCCAGTGGATATACTGTCCCTTGGCCGCATCCATAAAGATCAGGTCATATCTCCCGGAAAGTGTCGGAAGAATCTCGCCTGCATCTCCTGTCAGAAAAGTGATCCTGTGTTCCTTTCCGGCTTTGCGGAAATTTTCTCTTGCGATGGGAATTCTCTTTTCATAGTTTTCTATCGTTGTGATATGCATATCCGGCTGTCCGTACTCACACATAAGAAGTGTGGAGAAGCCAACGGCTGTCCCCACCTCCAAAACCTGCATCGGCCGTTTGACCGCAAGCAGTACCTTCATGAAACTCTGCATTTCTTTACGTATGATCGGGACTTCATTCTCCAGGGCAAAACGTTCCAGTTCTTCAAGAAATGGTGTATTGCCCGTATCGAGAGAATTGATATATGCACGCATTCTCTCCTCTACGATCACGAAGTAACTCCCTCCTGCTCTGCATCCCCTGCCAGGATCCCCATGATCCTGTTCGGTGTATAGGCAGTGCTGAGAAGGTAGGTTCCCGGTCTCATCTTGCCACTGTAGTTAGACAGTTTCTCCTGGACCACAAACACCAGCGCATTATCGATCAGGCCCTTGCTCTTGAGAGTCTTCGCAATGTCATAACTGGTCGCATCTTCCTTGATGACAACCGTTACTTCCTGCCCTTCTCCCGGGCTCATCGCATGCTGGTTAAAAATGTCATAGCCGAACTGATATGTGACCTTACCGATCCAGATGATCAGAACTGCCACGCAGACATACAGTGCGATCTTAAAAAATCCTCCTGCCACTGCTACTCCGGCCGCCCCCATCCGGTCTCTCGTGTCTCCCATATTGGTTCTCCTTTCTTAGATCCGGGGAATATTCATCTCTATGCCGTCTGTCAGGGTCCGGCAGATCTTCTGCATCATCCTGCACAGGGCAAGCTCTGCATCCAGATAGGCATTTACTTCCGGAAAGCTGCGGAGTTCCTCGGATTCTCTAGCAAGCTGTTCTGCTTTTGCCAGGATATTCTCCGGATCTCCCTTATTCTGAAGTTTGAAGTTCTCAGCACGAAAATGCTGTACTCTCTGCGCCAGTTCCGGATTTTTGTTCAGGATTGCTTCCTGTTTCTTGAAATCTTTGTATACCTGGCACTTCTGGATCGAATTCAGAAGCGCATGAATATTCCTGTTTACTGTTTCCATCTGTATTGTTTATGCCTCCATGATGATCGGAAGAATCATCGGGCTTCTCTTGGTACGTTTCCAGAGGAACTCGCTGAGTGCATCCTTTACTACATTCTTGATCTTGCCCCAGTCGGTGATATTTCGTTCCAGGCAGGAATCCAGTGCGGATTCCACGACTTCCTTGGCATGTTCCATAAGATCCTCGGATTCCCTTACATAGACAAATCCTCTGGACACGATATCCGGTCCTGCAAGAACCACATTGCTGTGACGTTCCAGTGTCATGACTACGATCATGATTCCATCCTCAGCCAGATGCTGACGGTCACGAAGCACGATGTTTCCGACATCACCAACACCAAGTCCGTCGACAAGGATCGCTCCTGTGTGTACGGAACCTGTCACCTCTGCGCTGTATTCATCCATCTCCAGAACATTCCCGGATGCCAGGATAAAGATATTTTCTTTCGGGATCCCAAGATCCTCTACAACATGCTTCTGCGCTGTCAGATGACGATATTCTCCATGGACCGGGATCGCATATCTCGGTTTGACAAGGGAATAGATCAGTTTGATTTCCTCCTGGCAGGCATGTCCGGAAACGTGGACATCCTGGAAGATAACCTTCGCACCCTTCATGGAGAGCTCGTTGATAACCTTGGATACTGCCTTCTCATTTCCAGGGATCGGGTTGGAACTGAAAATGATCGTATCATTTGGCTTGATCGTGATCTTCTTGTGGATATTTGCAGCCATACGGGAAAGAGCCGCCATGGACTCACCCTGGCTTCCTGTCGTGATCAGGACTACCTTATCATCCGGGTAATTCTTGACCTGGTCGATCTCGATCAGTGTATTCTCCGGGATACGTAAATAACCAAGTTCAGACGCCACTGAAATGATATTGACCATACTGCGTCCCTCTACGGCTACCTTACGTCCGAAGCGGTATGCTGTATTGATGATCTGCTGTACACGGTCTACATTGGATGCAAATGTCGCGATGATGATCCTTGCGCTTCTGTGTTCGTTAAAAAGGCTGTCAAACACTTTACCAACGGTACGCTCAGACATTGTGAAGCCCGGACGTTCTGCATTGGTACTGTCGCACATCAGGGCAAGGACACCCTTCTTGCCGATCTCAGCAAAACGCTGCAGGTCGATCGCATCTCCGAATACCGGTGTATAGTCAACCTTGAAGTCTCCTGTATGGACTACGATTCCTGCCGGAGAATAGATTGCCAGGGCAGATGCATCCTGGATACTGTGGTTTGTCTTGATAAATTCGATCGCAAAATCACCGAGGTTGATGACCTGTCCGTGTTTTACTTCCTTGAGCTTGGTGGAACGCACCAGATTGTGCTCTTTGAGTTTGTTTGTGATCAGACCCAGTGTCAGTTTGGTGGAATAGATCGGGACATTGACTTCCTTGAGTACATAAGGAAGGGCTCCGATATGGTCCTCATGTCCATGTGTGATCACAAATCCCTTGACCTTGGAAATATTTTCTTTAAGGTAGGTCACATCCGGGATAACAAGGTCGATTCCGAGCATGTCATCCTCCGGGAAGGAAAGACCGCAGTCTACGACCACAATGCTGTCGCCGTACTCAAAAGCGGTGATGTTCATTCCGATCTGCTCCAGTCCGCCTAACGGAATGATCTTGAGTTTGGAAGCACTCTTGCGTCCGCGCTTGCCTGTATTTCTGTTCTGAACTTTGGCAGGTGCCTTGAGAGCAGCTTTTGCCGGTGCTTTGGACTGGCCGCTTCTGAAATTAGATCTGCTGTTCCGCTCGCTTCTGTCTGTCTTGTCATTTCTGTTGTCGTTTCTGTCGCTGTTTTTGTCGTTGTGTCTGTTATTTCTCTGCTGCTTATTGTAACGATAATTGTTTTTTCTGTTTGTCGGTCTTTTGTTATCGTTTGGTCTTCTGTCGTAACTACTGTATTTTCGTTGAGTTTCTTTTGCTTCGGCTGTATTTTCAGTTACATTATTTTCACTCTTCAATCAAGCACCTCCATATTATTCTGTGCATTTTGTGCACACTAATGTAGGAATACCGTGGGCATTCCTTCTGATTCTGCTTCGCAGATTATATTTTTGATTTTGCTTACATTTCAAGATCTACGTCATCAAGCATCTGCTCAAAAACTTTATAAACTGCCTGCAGTTCTTCGTCGTCTTCTACCATCTCATAGCAGGCTTCCGGCTCTGTGCCTGTGGAAACATCCTTAAGGATATATGCAGTTGCTTCCTCATCCATAGAGTCTGATACCAGAAGATAGGATACTCCTCCTATCATCGTCTGCTCTTCGATATAAAATTCTTCTACTGTTCCGTCCGGAGACTGAAATTTGATTTTTTCCATTTTGTCACCCTTATTTCATCACCAGAGAATCAAGATATCCCTGTAAAATAAAAACTGCTGCAAGTCCATCCAGATACTGCTTACGGTTTTCTCTCCGCACGCCCGCCTCCATGAGAGTTCGGTCTGCTTCTACAGTTGTCAGTCTTTCGTCCCACATGACAACCTCAAGCCCGGTACGTCTCTTCAGCATCTCGCCAAACTCCAGCGCTTTCTCTGCACGTTCCCCCACGGTGTTATTCATGTTCTTCGGATAACCGACCACAATCCGCTCTACACCGTATTCTTCTACCAGAGCTTCAATGCTCGCAAGGGTCTTACGCAGCTTGTTTTCCTGTTTTCTCCAGATCGTATCCAGTCTTTGGGCAGTCAGTCCCAAAGGGTCACTGACTGCCACGCCGACTGTCTTAGATCCATAATCCAGTCCAAGAATCCGCATACTAACGTTCCCAGGATTTGTTCTTGATATACTCGTTTAACAGTTCCTCTACCAGTTCATCTCTCTCAACTTTCATGATCATGCTTCTGGCGCCTTTGTGGCTGGTGATGTAAGTCGGATCACCGGACATAATATAACCTACGATCTGATTGACCGGATTATATCCCTTCTCATCCATTGCGTTGTAAACCAGATCCAGGACTTCCTTTACTTCCAGTTCCTGATCCGGTTTGGTTCTGAAATATTGTGTATTTCCTAAATTGTTTTCTGCCATTTTCTCTCACGTCCTTAATAAGATTTCTTTTTTATTTTAATATAAATCTTCGCAAATTGCAAGAAGCACATGCTCATCTGCAAAATCAACTGCTTTTGCCTTTACGAGATCGTTGACTTTATGTGCATCTGTCTTCTCGATGACTGCACGTACATATTCTTTGCTGTGTGCCATAAAATAGGTTTTACCGCCGATCTCCACTTCTTCTTCAAGGAGCAGCTCCAGAGTCCTGCCGATCATGGAGGTTTCGTATTCTTTTGCACGGATCTCATGCAGTTTCAGCATTTTTTCACTTCGCTGTGCCTTAACTGCTTCTGTAAGCTGTCCGTTCATGGCTGCAGCTTTGGTTCCCTGTCTTCTGGAATATTTGAAGATATGTGTCTCATAGAAATGAATATTTTTTACAAATTCATAGGAATCTTCAAAGTCTTCTTCTGTCTCCATCGGGAATCCTACGATCACATCTGTTGTCAGTGCCGGTGCCGGATAGAACTTGCGGATCAACTCACATTTCTCTGCATATTCCGGTGCGCTGTATCTGCGGTTCATGTTCTTGAGGGTCTTGTCACAGCCGCTCTGCAGGGAAAGATGGAAATGTGGGCATAGCTTCGGAAGAGCAGAGATCCCCTCCATGAATTCTTCTGTGATGATACGCGGTTCCAGTGATCCCAGACGGATCCGGGCAATCCCATCCACTTCATGCACTGCCTGGATCAGTGACAGGAGACTTTCTCTTTCTTCCTTCGGGAAATCCAGTCCGTAGGAGCTCAGATGGATCCCTGTAAGGACAACTTCTTTGTAACCTCTTGCCGCAAGAGTACGTACTTCCTCAAGAACCTCTGCGATCTTTCTGCTGCGTACACGTCCTCTTGCATAAGGGATGATGCAGTAAGTACAGAACTGGTTGCATCCGTCCTGGACTTTGATATAGGCACGTACATGTTCCGCGGTGTAACCGATGGAAAGGTCCTCGTATTCCTTTGTCTTGTTGATCTCGATGACCTTTACCTTCTTGGCATGTTCTTTTTCGTATTCTTCGAGAGCTTCTACGATCTGTTTCTTCTGGTTGTTTCCAAGGATCAGGTCCACAGCACTGTCTGCTTCCAGTTTCTGTGTATCTGTCTGGACATAACATCCTGTTGCCACGACAATGGCATCCGGATTCATTTTTTTGGCTTTGTGGAGCATCTGTCTGGATTTGCGGTCTGCGATATTGGTGACTGTGCAGGTATTGATCAGATAAATATCCGCCCCTTCTTCAAAAGGAACGATCTCATATCCTGCTTTTTCCAGAAGCTGCTGCATGGCCTCTACTTCGTATGCATTTACTTTGCAGCCCAAGTTGTGAAGGGCAACTTTTTTACTCATATTTTACCTCGATCATTCTTTTAGTTGTTTTATTTTTTCAGACTTTGTTATGTTTTTCATTGAAATTTCATTATATTTTCCCTTGACTTTTTCAGGGGGTACAGGTAAGATTACTCTTGAAAGAGTTACTGTTCACTTTGTTCACAGTAACTTGGTCAAAATGCATTCTACATCACTTTCGGTGAAAGCATTTTGCCCTGTATGTCTCGGGATTTTGCCATATCCATTGCAAAACACCTCGCGGGATACTACCGGTGAGCAGTTACTTGACTAATAATAAAGGAGGATTTATCATAATGAAAACATTAAAGATTTCTCTGAACTCAATCGATAAAGTGAAGGCATTTGTGAACGAGATCAGCAAATTCGACTGCGATTTTGATCTGGTTTCCGGAAGATATGTGATCGATGCCAAATCTATCATGGGTATCTTCAGTCTGGATCTTTCCAAACCGATCAACCTGAACATCCACGCAGAGGGAAGTGCTCTCGATACAATCCTGGCTGTTGTTGAGCCATATGTTATTGAGTGATCCTGCATCGTGCCGGTTTCTGACCGGACATACCAGATTTTAAAACAGCTTCATTGTGTGACCACATATGAAGCTGTTTTTATTTTGCTTTTTTACTGAATTTCGATGATTTCTGTTGTGGCCAGTGCTTCTTCCATCAGCTGGTCGATCTTCTCGTTCAGTTTCTCCTCGGATCTGCGGATCACTTTGAGGTTTGGTTTTGTTACAGGATGTTTTGCAACAAAAATCGTACAGCAGTCTTCAAACGGCTGGATAGAAGTCTCAAATGTGTTGATCTTTCTGGAAATCTGAACGATCTCCTCCTTGTCAAATCCGATAACCGGACGGTATACAGGAAGCTCGCATGCCTCATCTGTTGCAGCAAGACTCTGTAAAGTCTGGCTCGCTACCTGTCCGATGCTCTCTCCTGTGATCAGACCAAGGCATTTATCCTTGCGTGCAAAATGCTCTGCGATACGCATCATGTAACGGCGCATGATGATCGTCAGTTCTTCATGTGGGCACTGATCGTAAATATAAAGCTGGATGTCCGTAAAATTGACCACATGCAGACGGATCGGTCCGCTGTAGCGTGCTACCAGTTTTGCAAGATCTACAACTTTCTGTTTTGCACGCTCGCTGGTGTACGGCGGAGCGTGGAAATAAACGGCTTCGATCTTGACACCACGTTTTGCGATCATGTATCCGGCAACAGGGCTGTCGATACCGCCGGAAAGAAGGAGCATTGCCTTGCCGTTTGTTCCGATCGGCATTCCTCCCGGTCCTGGAAGAGTCTCGGAATATACATAGATCTTGTCACGGATCTCTACGGACAGTGTCATTTCCGGATGATGTACATCTACAGATGCCTTCGGGAATGCATCCAGGATCTTTTCTCCGATTCCTGCGCTGACTTCCATGGAAGTGATCGGGTAGGATTTCTTGGCTCTTCTTGTGTAGACTTTGAAGTTTCCGGCATATCCCGGGTATCTTGCTTCCATATAAGATACGACATCTTTTGCCATCTGGTCAAATCCCTGATCTTCGTAAATCACGACCGGGCTGATACCTACGATACCAAATACTCGCTGCAGAGCCTCCACAGCCTCGTCAAAATCATATTTCTCCGGACAGAACACATATACACGGCCCTGTTCCTTGGTTACTGTAAATTCGCCTTCTACCGGCTCCAGAGCCAGTTTCATCTGCTTTACAAGGGCATCTTCAAAAAGATATCTGTTTTTTCCCTTGATGGCGATCTCTGCATATTTGATCAAAAATGCATGAAATATCATACTGTTCCTCCTGATTATTTTCTTGAATATCGTCTGAGCATCGGAACCAGAGTTTTCATGGTTTCCAGAAAATAGTCTGCTTCTTCGATGGTATTTTCTTCGCAGAAACTTAAGCGGACGGTGCTTTCGATCTGGTCCTTGGACATTCCCATGGCACTTAAGGTTGCGCTTGGTTTTCTCTTATGACTGGAGCATGCGCTTCCTGCGGAGATGTAGATTCCCTTATCCTCCAGAGAATGAAGCAGGACTTCGCTTCGAACGCCCATTACGCTGATACTTAAGATCTGCGGTGTACCCTCACGGAGCGGCATTCCGTTGATGCGGATGTCCTCGATCTGGGAAAGTCCCTCCGCAATATGCTCTTTGAGCTGATACATATGCTCTACATTCTCGTCCAGATTCTTGTAGATCTGTCCTGATGCCACGCCAAGTCCGGCGATTCCCGGCACATTGTCAGTTCCGGAGCGCATACCGCTCTGCTGACCGCCGCCAAGGATCTGCGGAATGATCTTGACTTTCTCATTGATGTACAGGAATCCGATTCCCTTCGGTCCGTGGATCTTGTGTCCGCTGACTGCGAGAAGGTCGATTCCCATTTTTTTCGGATAGATGCGGTATTTGCCGAATCCCTGGATCGCATCTACGTGATAGAGTGCCTTTGGGCTCTTCTCATGAACCATCTTTGCGATCTTCTCAACCGGCATCACTGCACCGACTTCGTTATTTACAAGCATGGTGGATACCATGATCGTATCTGGTCTCAGAACGGCTTCCAGTGCATCCATCTTTACTCTGCCCTGTGTATCTACCGGAAGGTAGGTGATCTCGAACCCCTGCTCCTGAAGATACAATGCCGGCTGGCTGACTGCCGCATGTTCTACCGCGGTGATGATGATGTGGTTTCCGTTTCGTTTATTTGCCATTGCACCGCCGATGAGTGCAAGGTTGTCAGACTCCGTACCACCGGAAGTAAACAGGATCTCTTTTTCCTGTACTTTCAGGATTCCGGCGATGGTCTTTGTCGCTTCTTTTACGTATTTCTCCGCATCTACACCCTTGAGATGCATGGCAGACGGGTTCCCGAAGTCCTCTGTCATGGTCTTTACTACGATGTCTTTGACGGAATCGTAGCATCTGGTGGTAGCGGAATTATCAAAATAAACTTCCATAATTTCCTCTTTATTATTGTATGCGTATTAATTTTCAAGCTGGAACATGAGAACAGACAGGATCGCAAGGCCTGCTGTCTCTGTGCGGAGGATGCGTCGTCCTAAGGTGATCGCTTTTGCTCCTCCCTCGATCGCAGCTTCTACTTCTTTTTCTTCGAAACCGCCCTCCGGTCCGATAAAGATTCCGATGGACTGTCCCGGCTCTATCGCCGCAAGGATTTCCTTTGTCTCCTGCATTCCTTTTGCAAGTTCGTAAGGGATCAGGCGGATATCCATGGATTCCGCGTATTTCAGAGCTTCTTTAAAGCTGATGACCTCATGTACATGCGGGATCAGCATTCGCTTGGACTGCTTCGCCGCGCTCTCTGCAATCTGTTGCCAGCGGTCGACCTTTTTGGCGGCCTTTTTGCCATCCAGTTTGACGACACAGCGTCTGGTCTCCACCGGAATGACTTCGTATGCGCCAAGCTCGACTGCTTTCTGTATGATCAGTTCCATCTTATCCGCTTTCGGCAGGCCCTGGAACAGATAAATCCTGCTTGGAAGCTCATAATCCGGCTCCTGAGAATAAATGATGTGAAGGAGCACCTCGTCCGGCTCAAAAGCCTCGATCGTACAGCGGTATTCACATTTGCCGCCGTCGCTGATCCACAGTTCCTCTCCCGGTTTCATACGAAGGACATTGGCGATATGGTTCACATCGGTCCCTGTGATATGGATCTGGTGCGCTTCCTCATCAATCTGATGCGGTTCTACAAAAAACCTCTGCATGAAATCAGTCCTTTCTTGCAGTTACGCAGACCCATTCGCCCTGCTTTGTAACTTCTACCAGAGTAAGACCGGCCTTCTCTACTGCTTCTCTGACAACTTCTTCCTTGACATCAAGGATTCCGGAAGTGATGTAGTATGCACCTTTTTTCATCTGATGAACGATGACCGGGGTCAGCGGAACGAGAACATCTGCAAGGATGTTTGCAGCTACGATATCGTATCTCTCATATCCGACTTCATTCTGTACTTCAACGTCATCGATGATGTTTCCGATCATCATATCAAAAGAATCATCTTCAATCTGGTTTGCTTCTTTGTTATCCTGTACAGCAGAAACTGCACATGGATCAAGGTCTGTTCCGACAACATGTCCTGCACCGAGTTTGAGGGCTGTGATTCCAAGAATTCCGCTTCCTGTTCCTACATCGAGGATCTCTGCGCCGCGGGTCACATATTTCTTGAGCTGACGGATCACGAGCTGTGTTGTCTCGTGCATACCGGTTCCAAATGCTGTACCCGGGTCAATGTGAAGGATCATTTTGTCCTTATCTTCTTCTTTGACTTCTTCCCAGGATGGAACGATCAGGATATCATCTACATAGAACTGATGGAAAAATTCTTTCCAGTTGTTGATCCAGTCCTTGTCCTCTGTCTCGGATTCTTCGATCGTGCCTTCTCCAATGTCCATGAAAGTACGCAGTTCTTCCAGTGCGTTTCTTACATCACGAAGAATGCTCTCCTTGTCAGCATCTTCTTCCAGATAGAAGTTCAGGTATGCGATTCCGTCATCTGCCGGTCCTTCCGGCATGATGTCAACGAACATCTGAGCTTTATCTTCTTCTGTGAGCGGCTGATGATCCTGGATCTCAGCACCCTCTACGCCGATCTCTGCCAGTGTGCAGATGATCATGTCCTCTGCTTCTGTTTTTGTTTTAATGGTAAAACGATTCCACTTCATATATTATAATCTCCTGTTGCAAGTATCATTATTTTTTTGCCTTATATTCTAATATACATGAAAGCATAAAAAAAGAAAAGAGGGAAACCCTCTTTTCCTTAAACTTTTTAGTCCTCAAAAGTTTCTTTGAGTTTATCCATAAAACTCTTTTTCTTCTTTTCGGATTTCTCGGAACCGCCTTTTTTCTCATCGAGGTTGACGTTTCCGCAGGCTTCGTCGAACTTGCGGAGTGCTTCTTTGGCTTCCTCATTGAGCTTGGTCGGAACCTGAACGATCAGGGTAACGTAGTGGTCACCACGGACATTCTTGTTTCTCAGGGATGGAACACCCTTACCCTTGAGACGGATACGTGTATCGGTCTGTGTTCCTGGTTTTACTTCATATACAACGTCACCATCAACAGTATTGATATGGATCTCACCACCCAGTGCTGCCTGTGCATAAGTCAGCGGTGCGGTAGAGAAGATATTCATATCCTGTCTCTGGAAGATCGGGTGACGTGCTACATTTACTTCTACAAGAAGGTCTCCTCTCGGTCCGCCATTGGTTCCTGGTTCACCCTTATCACGGATACGGATACTCTGTCCATTGTCGATACCGGCCGGAATGGAAACCTGGATCTTCTTACGTGCGGAAGTATATCCTGTTCCATGGCAGGCACTGCATTTATCCTTGATGATCTTACCAGATCCGTTACAGTCCGGACAGGTCTGTACATTACGGACCATGCCAAACATGGACTGCTGTGTATAGACGATCTGACCTTCTCCTTTACATTTCGGACAGGTAGTTGGCTGTGTTCCTGGTTTGGCTCCTGTTCCGTGACAGGTAGTACATTCGTCCTTAAGCACGATCTCCAGTTCTTTGTCACAGCCGAATACAGCTTCTTCAAAAGTAATATTTACACGGGCACGTAAATTGGCACCTTTCATTGGTCCGTTGTTGGCACGGCGTCTTCCACCGCCTCCAAACAGATCTCCGAAAATGTCTCCAAAAATATCTCCCATATCTGCGCCATCGAAACCGCCAAATCCACCGTAGCCGCCGGCTCCACCGCCACCCTGCTCAAATGCAGCGTGACCAAACTGGTCGTACTGTCTACGTTTGTCTGCATCACTTAAGACACTGTATGCTTCTGTTGCTTCTTTGAATTTGGCCTCTGCTTCTTTATCTCCCGGGTTTACGTCCGGGTGATATTTCTTGGCTAATTTTCGGTATGCGCTCTTCAGTTCTGATTCACTGGCAGTCTTGCTGACACCCAGGACCTCATAGTAATCTCTTTTATCAGCCATCTTTTCTCTTTCCTATATGTGTTATTAGTTTTATTTTTCTTATATCCAAGATGCCTCCCGCGCAGACGGAGTGTGTGCGCCGGAGGCTTATTGTTTTTACTTTACTGTCTGGTTCTCAGTAACTTTTATTTAGACTTCTTTGTAGTCAGCGTCTACAACATCATCGCCATAGCCTGCTTCATTTCCGCCCTGAGCTGCGCCTGCTCCCGGGTTCGGACCAGCCTGGCCGCCTGCCTGCTGTGTCTGCTCATACATTTTAGCGAAAAGTTTCTGAGCACTTTCCATCATCTTTTCCTGAGCTGCTTTGATGTCTGCGATCTGAGCATCTGTCAGTTCTGCGTTTGCTGTCTGGGCCAGCAGATCTTTGAGTGCGTTCAGGTCTGTCTCAACTGCTGCTTTGTCGTTAGCGTCGATCTTGTCGCCAGCTTCTTTGAGTGCATTCTCAACCTGGAATACCATGGAGTCTGCATTGTTTCTTGTGTCGATTCCCTCTTTACGTTTCTTATCCTGAGCTTCGAACTCAGCAGCTTCTTTGACTGCTTTGTCAATCTCGGAATCAGACATGTTGGAACCTGCTGTGATCGTGATGTGCTGCTCTTTACCTGTTCCAAGGTCCTTAGCAGATACATTTACGATACCATTGGCATCGATATCAAATGTAACCTCGATCTGCGGAACACCACGACGTGCTGGCGGGATTCCATCCAGACGGAACTGTCCGAGGGATTTGTTGTCTTTTGCGAACTGACGCTCACCCTGTACAACGTTGATATCTACGGCTGTCTGGTTGTCTGCTGCTGTGGAGAAGATCTGGCTCTTCTTGGTCGGGATCGTTGTGTTTCTCTCGATCAGACGAGTTGCGATACCACCCATTGTCTCGATGGACAGTGACAGCGGAGTAACATCCAGAAGAAGGATATCGCCGGCACCTGCATCACCTGCAAGTTTACCACCCTGTACGGAAGCACCAAGTGCAACACATTCATCCGGGTTCAGAGATTTGCTTGGCTCTTTGCCTGTGAGCTGTTTTACTTTGTCCTGTACAGCCGGGATACGTGTAGATCCACCTACCAGAAGTACCTGACCAAGTTCGGAAGCTGTGATTCCTGCATCAGACAGTGCACGGCGAACCGGCTCTGCTGTCTTCTCTACCAGGTCATGTGTCAGCTCATCGAATTTAGCTCTTGTAAGGTTCATATCGAAATGCTTCGGTCCCTCTGCCGTTGCAGTGATGAACGGAAGGTTGATGTTTGTTGTTGTTGCGGAAGAAAGTTCTTTTTTAGCTTTCTCTGCTGCTTCTTTCAGTCTCTGAAGAGCCATCTTGTCTGCGCTTAAGTCTACGCCTTCTGCTTTCTTGAATTCCTCGATCATCCAGTCTGTAACTTTCTGGTCAAAGTCATCACCACCAAGACGGTTGTTACCAGCTGTGGAAAGAACTTCGATAACACCATCACCGATCTCGATAACAGATACGTCGAATGTACCACCACCTAAGTCGTAAACCATGATCTTCTGCTCTTTCTCGTTGTCAAGACCATATGCAAGAGCTGCTGCTGTAGGCTCGTTGATGATACGTTTTACATCAAGACCTGCGATCTTACCAGCATCTTTGGTTGCCTGACGCTGAGCATCGTTGAAGTAGGCCGGAACTGTGATAACTGCTTCTGAAACAGTTTCTCCAAGATATCCTTCTGCGTCTTTTTTCAGTTTCTGAAGGATCATAGCGGAGATTTCCTGCGGAGAATATTTCTTCTCGTCGATGGTTACACGATAGTCTGTACCCATCTCTCTCTTGATGGAGGAGATTGTTCTGTCAGCGTTTGTTACTGCCTGACGTTTTGCAGGCTCACCTACAAGACGTTCTCCTGTTTTTGTGAAAGCAACTACGGATGGTGTTGTTCTTGCACCTTCTGTATTAGCGATAACGGTTGGCTGTCCACCTTCCATTACGGCTACACAACTGTTTGTTGTACCTAAGTCAATACCAATGATTTTTCCCATGATAAAATTCCTCCTGATAAATATCTAAATATATGAAATATTAATTAGCCACTTTAACCATGCTGTGACGAACTACGAATCCTTTATAGGTGTAACCTTTCTGAAGTTCCTCTACAACAATGTTCTCTCCGACAGATTCATCCTCCACATGCATGACTGCGTTGTGGAAATCCGGATTGAATTCCTTGCCGACTGCTTCGATCGGTTCTACTCCCATGCCTTCCATTGTGGTGGTAAGCTGTTTGTAGATCTTCTCCATTCCATCTGCGAACGGATCATCCTGTGGTGCCTGTGCGAGTCCTCTCTCAAAGTTATCCACAACCGGAAGGATCTTCTCGATGATGTCCTTCGCTCCGATCACGTACATGCTGGATTTCTCTTTCTCTGTACGTTTACGGAAGTTATCAAACTCAGCCATGTTACGTTTCAGTCTGTCTGTCAGTTCTTCGATCTGCTGTTCTAATTTATTGTCTTTTTTCTTCTTGCCGAAGAAAGATGTTTTGGATTTGGTTTCTTTATCGTCGTCTGCCTCAGGGGCTTTCTCCGCTTCTGCGTCCTGTCCTGCCGTTGCTTCCGGCGATTCTTCTGTCGGCTCGTTCACAGTTTCTGTTTCCGGAATGTCTTTCTCTGTTTCTTCCTGCTCATTTGCCGTGTTTTTATTTTCTTCTGACACCTTTGTTTTACCGCCTTTCTGCCTGGCTGCTAGCCGTCTTCATTGCTTTTATTTTTTTTGAAAACCTGATCAAGTTCGACCTTGAGGGTCTTCAAGCTGTTTACTACATTCTCGTAATCCATTCGCTTCGGTCCTACAATACCGATCGTTCCATGCATTCCCTCTCCCAGTTCGTAGGTTGCGGTTACAACGCTGCAATCCTTCATGGTCGAGATCGGAAGTTCATCTCCGATGTACACCTGAACTCCGGTATTGTCATCTGCCATCCGCTCCTTGACCAGATCTACCAGCTGCTGCTTCTCCTCGAAAGTGGAGATCAGTCCGGTTGCTCTCGTCGTATCAGATAACTCTGGATACTTGAAGAAGTTCGTGGCTCCTGACGTATAGATTTCCATATCGTCCTCATCCACATGAATCGTAGCTGCCACTGCATCCAGCACCCTGGCTACCAGCTTGCTGTGAATACCTGCCTGTTCCTTGAGTCTGGCGATCATTCCAAGATTGATATCCTGGATCGGCAGTCCGTTCAGATTGGTATTCAGAAGCAGGTTCAGCTTCAGGATCGTCTCATCGTCCATCTCTTCATCCAGATCGATGATCTGATTTCGGATGACGTTGCCTTCGCATACAACAACTGCTACCAGCTGCAATTCATTGACACGGGATAACTGAATGAATTTCAGTTTGCTTCCGCTGTACTGAGGAACCGAAACCATCGTTGCGTAATTGGTGTTCGAAGCGAGGACACGTGCTACATTCTTAAGCACTTTCTCCATCTTATCTGTCTTCTCGATCATCAGATTACGGATCTCTGCAATCTCGTCTTCCTTCTCCTGCATCAGTTCATCTACATAAAGCCTGTAGCCCTTATCAGAAGGTATTCTTCCTGCCGATGTATGTGGCTGAACGATGTATCCCATGTCTGTCAGATCAGACATCTCGTTCCGGATTGTTGCTGAGCTGACATTCAGATCCTTGTCCTTGGAAATCGTCCTGGATCCTACCGGTTCGCCTGTCTCCATGTATGTCCTGATGATCGCCTTGAGAATTCGTTTCTTACGATCTGTCAGTTGTTCATCCATGTTCCCAGCTCCTTTCCGTTTAGTCTGTTAGCACTCATCATTAAGGAGTGCTAACATCTATAGTGTTAAGATAGCACTGTCGTTATTATTTGTCAACAGATAATTACGAATTTTTTGAAAAAAACATAAAAATCACAGTTCCGACACAGATAGGGAAACTCCGACAATTCTGGCGGGGCCTTCTCTGTGTTCGACACTGTGATTCTCTTAATCTTCCTGTATTATGATATATCCGTTCATCCTACTGACATATCACTTTTACAGTTATGCAAATTGTATCTCTTATGTAAAAATGTTCTATGCTTTACCTTACAGACCGCTTCTGCGGATCGCTTCTACTACTTCTTTGATCTTCTTCGGAGGGAGTACCAGGGCAAAACGTACATATCCTTCTCCGTGCGGGCCAAAGCTTGCTCCTGGTGTCACGATGACGCCGGCTTTTTCCATCAGTTCCATACAGAACGCCATGCTGTCTGTGCGTCCTCCCGGGATTCTTGCCCAGACGAACATCGTTCCCTTGCCATTTGGAAGGTCCCAGCCGATCTTGCGGAGACCATTGCAGAGTGCATCCCTTCTCTCCTGATACATCTGGCACTGCTCCTGAACGCTTTCAAGAGGTCCTTTGAGTGCCGCGATCGCTGCTTTCTGGATCGGAAGGAACATTCCGAAATCGATCTGACTTCTGAGTTTGCGAAGTGCCGCGATCACATCCGGGCGGCCTACGAGAAAGCTGATCCTTGCACCTGTTACATTAAAGGACTTGGAAAGGCTGAAGAATTCTACGCCAATCTCCTTTGCTCCTTCTGTTGCAAGGAAACTTCCACCATGTGCTCCGTCAAAGATGATGTCGCTGTATGCATTGTCATGGATGATCAGAATGTCATATTTCTTCGCAAATGCTATAATTTCTTCGTAAAGTCCCGGTGTGGCAATGCTTCCTACCGGGTTGGATGGCAGAGAAACTACCATGTATTTGGCTTTGCGTGCTACTTCCTCCGGGATATCCTTTACATATGGAAGAAAATCGTGCTCTGCGACGAGCGGATAGTAGTATGGCTCTGCTCCTGCCATCAGGCTGCCTGCGGCAAATACCGGATAACATGGGTCTGGAAGAAGGACAACATCTCCCTCATCGCAGAGTGCCATTCCAAGATGTCCCATTCCTTCCTGGCTGCCGTAAACGGTCATGACCATGTCCGGTGTCAGCTCTACGTCAAAACGTTTCTTATAATAGTCACAGACTGCTTCCAGAAGTTCCGGAAGATCCCTGAGACTGTATTTCCAGTTATTGTCATCCATGGCCGCCTCTGCCAGAGCTTTCTTGATGTGTTCCGGTGTTTTGAAGTCCGGCGTTCCCACACTCATATTATAAATTTTCATGCCCTGTGCTTCCAGTTCCATACGTCTGTTGTTCAGGGCTGCAAAGATTTCTTCTCCAAATCTGTCTAATCTCTTGGAAAACTGCATATCGATTTACCTCTTTCGTTTCTGTTCAGGCATCATACCTGCCGTTCGTTCTATTGTAGCACTCTCTCCATTACTGTACAAGAGTAAAGTACACTAGTCATCCAATTCTTCCAGATTTTTCTTAAGTTCGATCATCTTGTCACGAAGTTCTGCTGCCTGTTCGAAGTTCAGACTTGCTGCTGCCTCGCGCATCTGCTTCTCAACTTTGGTGATCAGCCTGGTAAGTTCTTTGCGGTTCATGGACTCCGGATCTTTCTTGAGTTTCGCTTCAGTCTCGGCAACTGCCTTGGAAACTGTGATCAGGTCGCGGACTGCTTTCTTAATTGTGGTCGGCGTGATTCCATGTTCTTTGTTGTAGGCTTCCTGGATGCTTCTTCTTCGCTCGGTCTCCTGAATGGCTTTTCGCATGGAATCGGTCATGACGTCCGCATACATGATAACGTGGCCTTCGCTGTTTCGGGCGGCTCGGCCGATCGTCTGGATCAGAGAAACTTCTGAACGGAGAAAACCTTCTTTGTCTGCATCGAGGATTGCAACCAGTGTGATCTCCGGGATGTCAAGACCTTCTCGGAGAAGGTTGATCCCGACAAGTACGTCAAAGACATCCAGTCGCATATCGCGGATGATCTCCGCACGTTCCAGCGTGTCAATGTCAGAGTGGAGGTAGCGGACGCGGATTCCTACATCCTTCATGTATTCCGTCAGGTCTTCTGCCATTCGTTTAGTCAGAGTCGTGATCAGGATCTTGTGGCCCTTGTCCACTTCTTTGTTTACTTCGCTGATCAGATCGTCGATCTGTCCTTCGACCGGGCGGACTTCTACCTTCGGATCGAGAAGTCCTGTCGGACGGATGATCTGTTCTGCACGGAGAAGTTCGTGCTCTGCCTCATACTGTCCCGGTGTTGCAGAGACAAACAGGACCTGGTCGAGTTTGTTTTCGAACTCATCGAAGCTTAACGGGCGGTTGTCCTTGGCAGATGGCAGGCGGAAACCGTAGTCGACAAGCGTCTGCTTACGGCTTTGGTCTCCGGCGTACATTCCACCGACCTGGGAGACAGTTTTGTGGGACTCATCTATAATAAGAAGAAAATCATCCTTAAAGTAGTCCATCAGGGTATATGGCGGCTGGCCCGGTGCAAGCCCGGTAAGGTGTCTGGAGTAGTTCTCGATTCCGGAACAGAAGCCGGTTTCTTTCATCATTTCTACATCGAAGTTGGTACGCTCGGCGATACGCTGCGCTTCGATCAGCTTATCCTCGCTCTTGAAATAGGAAACCTGTTCTTTCATTTCTTCCAGGATTGCATCGGCTGCTTTCTGGATTTTTTCCTGCGGAACAACGTAATGGGATGCAGGGAAAATCGCAGCATGCTTCAGTTCATTGCGGATCTCACCTGTCAGAACATCTACTTCTGTGATGCGGTCGATCTCATCTCCGAAGAATTCTACGCGGATCGCGCGATCTGAGTAGTTGGCAGGAAAAATCTCCAGCACATCACCCCGTACGCGGAAAGTACCTCGATGGAAATCCATCTCATTGCGGTTATACTGGATATCGATCAGTTCTTTGATCACATCATCCCTGTCCTTCTCCATCCCCGGGCGCAGAGAGATCATCATATCAAAAAATTCTTCCGGTGCACCCAGACCGTAGATGCAGGATACAGAGGAAACCACTATGACGTCTTTGCGCTCACAGAGCGCTGCTGTCGCGGAGAGACGGAGCTTGTCGATCTCGTCGTTGGTGGAGGCATCCTTTGCTATATAGGTATCGGTGGATGGGACGTATGCCTCTGGCTGGTAGTAGTCGTAGTAGGAGACAAAGTATTCTACCGCGTTCTCAGGGAAGAATTCCTTAAACTCACCGTACAGCTGTGCTGCCAGTGTTTTATTGTGCGCAAGTACCAGAGTTGGTTTGTTGAGCTGGGCGATGACATTCGCCATGGTGAAGGTCTTACCGGAGCCTGTAACACCCAGCAAAGTCTCGAACTGGTTGCCTTCCTTGAAGCCCTTGACCAGTTTTTCGATGGCCTGTGGCTGATCGCCTGTGGGTTTGTATTCGGAGTATAATTTGAAATGATCCATAGTTTTCTCCTTTAGTTTAGATTTCTGAATCTATACGAATGATAATTTTCATTTACTTATTATTGTTACTTATGTAGCAAGTATATCATTCACAATAAAAAAAGTACAGAATAATTCGAATGTTTGTTCTGTACTTTATATTTGTTTGTCACTGTTCACAGTAACATTTTATATCAAAGCCACAGGGATCATAAAAAATCTAACAAACACTGTCCCCTCTAAATCCCAGTATTTCCCTTATATAAAATAACCCCTTCTTTATGAACATTGGAATAAAATGGATAGTTTACAACCCACTTATTAAAATGCGCTTCGCTTTTTGCAATAGGCTTGATATCCAGATCATTGTCCATATTGAAATCATACGTCATATAGGAAAGCTGCTGTGCATATGCCTTTAATTCCAGTTCAGCCAAATCCACCAGAATCATAATATCCACATCCGAATCTGGACGAAAGTCACCTCTCGCATAAGAACCATAAAGAATTATCTGGCGTACATGGGAACCATAAATCTTCTTGACCCTCTCTACATACTGTTTCATTAAATTCTGCATATATTTTGGCGTACATCTTCACCTCATTTTCCAGTTTCACTTTTAGTGTCTCAATTGAGATGCCAGCCAGGATTTTGCATCGAAAAAGATACTTCCTATTTAAATTGATGCCTCCAATGCAGTATAATAAGCATTCCAGACATCGAGAAGTAACTTTGGTGTATGATCCGATGCCGATAACCCGTGATAATCATGTATTTGGCATCGAGGCTGTCATGAATTAACTATTCCGATGCTCTCCCCCTTCACTAAAGGGTGATTTTTACCTAGACCTCCACCTCAAACGGCAGTCTGTCAAGGATATCTTTCTGCATATCCACTCCCGGATAAACTTCGATCAGTTTCAGCCCCTTCGGAGTAAGCCGGAACACGCATCGTTCTGTTACGTAGAGGACTTTCTGACCGTTTTCGATCGCACGTTTTGCGGAGAAGCTGACGCTTGAGACGTTCTCTACAAATTTAGGGATCTCGCCTTCTCTGTGGATGGTTACGACACCTTTTTCCTGGGTGACTTCCAGTCCTTTGGCATTGAAGGTCATGCAGAAAACTACGGTCGGAGTCTTGGCTGTAATGTTGGCAAAACCACCGATACCTGCAAAGGCCCCTGTTCCTCTGTGGGCATTGATATTTCCGTAACGGTCTGCCTCCAAACCGCCCATAAAGCAGATATCCAGCCCACCGTTGTCGTACAGGTCAAACTGGTTTGCCATATCATAAACGGAAGCGGCACCAATCATTGCCCCAAATGCTTCGCCCGAAACAGGAAATCCCCCGATTCCTCCGGACTCCACCGTGAGCGTGATCATGTCAAGCATCCCGCTCTTTCGCGCATATCTGGATACCATCTCCGGGATCCCGATTCCAATGTTTACAATGTCATCTACCCGTAGCTCCTTGGCGGCTCTTTTTCCTATGATACTTGCCGGAACGTTGTTTTTACGCTGCTTCTGGGAGAGGTCATTGATCTTCTCATTCCAGGTATGCCATTCTTTGTACGGGATCTCAAAACTTCCGGTAAGTGCCGTGTATGCTTCATTTCGCTCCTCCGGCTCTGCCACAACGATCGCATCGACCAGACAGCCCGGAATGATGGCGTTACGCGGACGGGACGGCGTGTCTACGAGACGATCCACCTGTACGATGACCTTTCCACGGTTTGCTTTGACCGCCTGACAGATGGACAGTGCATCGCCGGACATGAACATATCATCAAAGGTGATATTTCCCTTTCTATCTGCAGCAGTTCCCTTGATCATGGCAATCGTGATCTTCGGAAGTTTATAATAAAGAAATTCATCCCCATCCACTTCCACATGCTTCACCAGTGAATCATCGATGGAAATTCTGTTGATCCCCGGTCCTTCTCTCCTCGGATCAACAAAAATATCCAGTCCGACTTTGGACAAAGCTCCCGGAAGACCGCCTGCCTGTGCACGGATTGCATGAGAAATACACCCAAGCGGCAGATTATACGCCTCAAATCTGTCCTCCAGCACCAGTTTTTTGGTACTCATCATCGCGCCAAAATGACCGCAGATCAGCTTGTCCACCGCACCTTCCCGAATATATCCTTCCGCATTATGTTCGTCATCCCAGACACCAAATCCAGCACTGGATACGATCGTCAGATGCGTCGGCGACTGCATTTTCTGATATCTTCGGTATAATGCCTCGTGGAGTTCAGTCGGGTTTTCGATCCCTACAAATGAATTCACGCAGATACAGTCCCCGTCCCGGATCAGACGGATGGCTTCATCTGCATTCATGATCTCATACATACTTATTTCCTCTCAAATACGGTCTCGCCGCCAAGGATCGTCATATCCACCTTCGTGGTCTTGATCTCATCCGGGTCGATCTCATAGAGGTCTTTCTCAAGCACAACAAAATCCGCGTTCTTTCCAGTCTCGATCGTACCGTTCTCATCCTCTGTGTACGACGCATAAGCAGCATATTTTGTAAAAAGTTTCACTGCCTCATCTACTGTCAGGCGTTCCGACGGGATCCAGCCCTCTTTCGGCTCGCCGTTTATATTCTTGCGGGTCACGGCAAAATAGATGTTTTCCATTGCATCGAAACTTACCACCGGTGCATCAGAGCCGCCGGATGCATGGATGCCGAGATCCAGCATGGTCTTCCATGCATAAATACCTTCCATACGATGTGTTCCGATCGCCGGTTCTACGGTATTCATATCAAGATCGACAAATACAGGCTGAATGTATGCCAGAATGTCGTTTTCTTTCATTGCTCGCAGGATCCGCGGGTTTGTGATCTGACAGTGGACGATTCCATGTCTGCCCTTGGCGTTATCCTTACGGTATGGAGATTTCGCGATCGCCTCGATCACCATATCCATCGCACGGTCGCCAATGCAGTGTACTGCCGCCTGCATCTGATGCTGGTCAAAAAATGCGAACAACTCATCCAGTTCTTCCTGCGTGAAGATAATGTTCCCGCAGTTTCCAGGGCTGTCCTCATATGGCTCGTTCATCGCCGCAGTTCTCGCACCAAGAGAACCATCCTGAATGAGCTTCATCGGCCCGATCGTAAAATGATCGCCCCTCTGACCGGTACGATATCCTTCTTTCACAAATGCCTTGGCGTCATCAAAACGCTCAAACAGGCACTGCTCATAATGGCGGACATTCAGCTCGCCTCTCGCATCCAGTGCTTTGTAGGCATTCATGATACGCTTCCAGTTTTTGCCCGGAAGTGCTGCGAGGTCGTCAGACTGTACACCGGTAAAGCCGCATTCGTTCAGTTTTTTTGCGCTGTAGGTAATGTAGTTTTCTACTTCTTCCTGTGACGGGGTGTCAAGCAGGGAATAGTAAAACTGTACAGCATTTTCCTTGATCAGACCTGTTTCCAGATCGACATCCTTCTCGATCTCTGAGAACTGTGGAATCGTCTTGAGAAGTTCCAGGCCGCGGCTGTTGCAGACACCTACATGTCCGCAGACTCTGACCATGATGATCGGGATTTCTGTGGACAGGGCATCCAGTTCATCCTTGTGCGGATATCTCGGATCCGCGAAATGTTCTTCGTTCCATCCGCGGCAGTAAAGCCAGGTCAGCGGTTTGCCCGCATGTTCCTCGATACGCTTCCTGGCTGCATCCAGCATTTCTTCCACGCTGGTGCAGTCAAACAGTTTGACGGAACGCTCTACAAATGCATAATGCAGCATGTGCAGATGCGTGTCCACAAATCCCGGAAGAAGCAGTCTGCCACCAAGGTCAACTTTTTCTTCACAGGCGATCTTCTCTGCCTCTTCGTTGGTTCCTACAAAAACAATTTTGCCATTTTCCACGCCAACCGCTTCTGCTACGTGGCCGGCATCATCTAATGTACGGATTCGTCCGTTAAAAAAAATCTTATCCACTGCTTCTTCATCCTTTATAAATTATTTCTGGTAAATCATTTGTTTTCTTTTGCCTTTTTATCCTCGTAGAAAAGTGCAAGATCTTTGTCTACCTCTCCAATTCCCATGTAACGTGCCTTGTAATCCTTAAGCAGTTTGATAAAGGTTCCGCTTAAAATAAACAGTGTCGCTACATTTACGAATGTCGGGAATACGGTCGTGAAATCTGCGATCACCCAGAGCTGTGCCGGTGTTCCGTTTCCATAAAGAGTCAGTACAGTTACAAGCAGACCCCATAACGGAGTTCCGAAAATAAATACTTTTTCCGCGACCTTGAGGACTTTCTGATTTCCCTTGAGCCAGTGTTTCAGGATGACACTGTAGTATGTAAACCATCCTGTAGAAGTGGTCAGGCCAAACAGGAAGATGCTGAGTGCGATCAGTGCACGTGCCACAGAGCCCATGCCGGATTCAAATGCAGTCAGAGTAAGTTCGGAACCCTGAAGTCCTGAATTCCAGTAACCTGTCACGATAACAACAAGTCCTGTCATAGAGCAGACAACGATGGTATCTGCAAATACTTCAAATGCTCCCATCAGCCCCTGTTTTACCGGGTGGTCTGTCTTCGCGGAAGCGTGGATCATCGGAGAAGTTCCCCATCCAGCCTCATTGCTGTATACAGAACGGGCAAAACCAAGACGCATACAGGTTGCAACACCAGCTCCCAAAAATCCACCGATAGCAGCCTGTGTGGTAAATGCACCTTTGAAAATCATGCCGAATGCTGCCGGCAGCTGTTCAAAGTTTGTGATCAGGATAAAAAGTGATCCCAGGATATAAAGCAGACACATGATCGGTGTCATATAAGAGGAGATCACGCCGACCTTCTTTACACCGCCAATGATGATCACATAGATCACGAGTACATACAACAGGGACGGTACGATGTATGGAAGTTTGAAGGTACTTCCAACTGCCTCAGATACCGTATAGTTCTGAAGAGTGATAAACCATGTCATAAAGATACATCCACCGAATAATACAGCAAAGATCTTCCAGAACGGAAGTTTTTTCTCAGCGCCCAGACCTTTCTGCATATAGTAGGTCGGTCCGCCGAGATATTCGCCGTTTGGCTGTTTTTCTCTGTAATAGACAGCCAGAGTTACCTCTGTCATTTTGATGATCATGGCAAGAAGCGCAGCGACCCACAGCCAGAACAGTGCACCAGGGCCTCCTGTTGCGATCGCGGTTGCAACACCGGACATATTGGATACACCAACGGTTCCTCCGATCGCGATGGAAATCGCCTGGAATGGTGTCAGGCTCTTGCCATCGTCTCCACCTTCCTCACGGCGTTCTTTGCTGAACATATTTTTGATGATATGTCCAAAGTGACGGAACTGGAAAAATCCGGAGCGGATCGTCAGATAGATTCCTGTTACCAGAATTGTGATCAATAATGGCAGCCCCCATAACCAGTTTGTTAAGTTTTCGAATAATGCAAACATTCCCTCTCTCCTTTTCTTTTGTTTTGCATAAAAATGCATTACCCCTCATTTTTATTCATTTCAGTATAGCATATACTTTTCTTTATTTCTACGCTAAAGCGGCATTTTCCTAAAATATTTTTAGAAATATGCAAAAAAATACAGAGCAGTCTGCGAAACTGCTCTGTACTTGCTTATTATTGTAAAGCCACCGGGGACACTCAAAAAGCCGGCAAACACCGTCCCCGTGGTCACTCCACTTCTTCCGGCTCCATGCTCACTACATGATCCCCGCCATTGACAGCATCAACGTCATATTTCTGTCTGTATTCATTGAAATAAGAATAATACTCCATTGTGTCAGTCGGATAGACCTTGGAATCGTGGATGTGAAGATCCGGGTCTTCTTCTCCGCTCTTCATCAGCGCCATCATTGCACTTGCGCTGTGGGCTGCGATACGGCCGAAGCTGTTGAGAATGTCATTGAATACAGTTCCCTCTTCCAGTCCGCACTCACCCTTGCTGAGTCGTGCTACATGGTGCATCTTGAGTTCATCACAGAGATTGGTGATAACTGCTCCAAGCGGTGCTACTCTCTGCGCTGCCTCTCTGTCATCCTTCATAAATGCATTACAGGTTACGTTGATCTCCTCACGGACAGCTTCCATGACGATATTCAGCTCGTCCCAGGCTGACTGAGAGAAGTTTGTATGATTGTCATGCATCTCATTTGCCATATGTGCGATGTAAGATGCATGATCCCCGATTCGCTCAAAGTCATTGATCGTATGCAGATACAGGGAAACCTGTCTTGTCTGTGCGGTATTCATCTCACGCTTGGTGAGCTGGATCAGGTAATCGCCAAGACGGCTCTCATATTTGTCGATCAGGTCTTCCTTACGCTGAACCTTGTCGTATTTGTCCTGCTGATAATCATTCAGAAGATTCATTGCACGATTGACATTCTTACGGAGTTTCTTGGACATTCCGTTCATTGCACGGTGGCACTGACCGATTGCAAGTGCCGGATAGTTGATCAGACGCTCCTCAAGAAGGTCAAAGTCTGCTTCGTCTTCCAGTTCTTCTGCGCTGTCTTTTACAAGCATGCATACCAGTTTCTCAAGCTTCGGAATGAACGGGAACAGTACGATAACTGTTGCCACACGGAACACTGTGTTCAGGGCAGCGATCGTTACTGGTGTCATGATCATATCCATAAATCCAAAATGTACGATCGCATTCGCGGTATAGAAGATAATGGACCACATGATAAGACCAAACAGGTCATTCATAAGATAGATGAGTGCTGTTCTCTTACCGTTCTTATTTGCACCGATCGCAGAGATCAGTACCGGACAGGCTGCGCCGACACCGATACCAAGTACGATCGGGAATGCACTTGCAAAGGTCAGGATACCTGTTACGGAAAGAGCCTGCAGTACACCGACTGTTGCAGATGCACTCTGAAGTACGGCGGTGAACAGGATACCTACCAGGATACCTGCCAACGGGTTAGAGAACATGGTCAGCATGTCGATGAATACTTTGCTCTCACGGAGAGGTGCAACTGCTCCACTCATTGTCTGCATACCTGTCATAAGAATTGAGAAACCAAGCATGATGTTTCCAATGTTCTTATGTACAGAACGTTTGCAGAACATACGAAGGATAATACCGATGATCGCCACAACTGCTGAGATCGTTGCTGTAGAAAGGATGCTTGCGATACCGCCGGATCCCTGAATATAGGAAAGACAGAGAATCCATCCTGTGATACTGGTACCGATGTTGGCACCCATGATGATACCGATCGCCTGTTTCAGTTTCATCATACCGGAGTTTACAAAACCGATGACCATGACTGTCGTTGCCGATGAAGACTGGATGACGCTGGTAACAGCAGTTCCCAGGGCAACACCCTTGAGCGGAGTATTGGTCATGCGGTACAGAAATGCCTCCAGCTTATTACCAGCCACCAGTTTCAGGCCATCGCCCATCAGAGACATTCCAAACAAAAATAGTGCTACTCCTGAGAGTAAAGATAAGACCATTGAAAATATTGCCATAATTTTCTCCTCTGTTGTCTTTTCGTCCTGCGTCCGTGCAGAACGGACACCTTCTGTTTTTTTACCTTTTCTTAACTTTCTTTTTATTCATTTTTTACATTGCCTTTTTTATTATGCCATACTCATGGCTCGATTACAACATTGGATTAAATTTTATACCAAAAAAAATCCTCCCGGATCTGATCCCGGAAGGACTCTTTTTGTCAAAAATCAATAAAAATCACAGCCATTTCGACCATTTTCTTTTACACGGTACAGGGCTTTGTCTGCATCCTTGAAAATGCTCTCGCCTGGATTTTCTCTGTCGGCAAAGGCAACTCCGACACTTAAGGAAACTGCCGGGACGCCATCCTCTGCCATGGCAAGCTCCTCATTGACTGCCTTTATCTTGTCACTGATGGTGTACTGAAGATCACTGGTCATCTCCACCATGATAATGGCAAACTCATCTCCACCGATCCTGCACACATAGTCAATGCTTCGGAATGCATCCTTAAGAAGTTTCGATACTTTCTTGAGGATCTTGTCTCCCATTGCATGACCATGGGTATCATTTACGGATTTGAATGTATCTACATCGACCAGGATCAGGGCAAAATTCGGCTCTCCATTCTCATAGATGTTCAGGATCTTCTCAAAAGCGCCACGGTTCAGAAGATCTGTCATTGAATCATGCTCTGCCTGATGACGGATGATCTTTTGCGTCTCCTGGTTCTCCTGGTAGACTTTGTTGTATGTCTCTGCCAGATTCTGCAGCTCTGCCGCACCGATCACAGGGAAGATCTCTCCTAATTTAATACTTTCATTGTAGCTGACCAGTGGCTGTACGACAAGTTTCCTTACCAGCATACAGATCACAAGCATCATAGCTACCAGAACAACAATACTGATCTCCAGTTTCAGATACATATCCGAAAAGATGGTAGATGCCCTTCCCTGTCTGTTTCTGGTCAAACGGATCAGGCTGTTCATACACTCGGTAACATTGTCTGTGATCTCATTCCTTACACTCTGGTATGCTGTATCACAGACGATATCCTGTGCCTTGGTACGCTTGTCCTGTGCAGAAAGTGCCTTATCCTCTGTCGAAAGCTGCACATCCCGGATCTCTTCCGGCAAGGATTCCTCGGATTTACCATAGGATTCTGCAACAAGACGCATGGAATAGTACTCTGTCTCCATCAGCTCCTGCAATCTGGAAAGAGCTGTCTCCAGTGCAGTAAAACTGTCTGTATCTGCAAAATATTTCTTGAGTTCCTCAAGAGCTTTCTCCCTGCGCCTGGTCGTATTCGCCTCTTCAAAGTAAAGGTCACGGTACTCTGTCTTACCGGTCATCGCATACATCCGGACCTGCTCTGTAAGATAATCCGAGCCGTCCTGCAGTTCCTTGGCTGAATTCTGACACAGAATATATTCATCTGTCGTCTGCCTGAGAACCTGAAATTCTTTCTCACTGGACACAGAAACTGCTGCAAATATGACTGCAAGTACGATCGTAACAATAATACTCCAGGTACTGACCCTCTGTATTCTGATTTTTTTCTTTTTTTCGTGTCTTTCATACGAGCATTTCGATTCCTTTTATTGGATTTTCCTCATTCATTATACGACAGCAGCTACCTCATACGACAGCAGCTACCTCGCGTCAAATAAATACTTGTTAAGTTTTCCTCTTAACATTTTGTTGTTCAAAACAATTGACAAAAATTTATCCAGATTCTATACTGTAAAAAAATTTAAAGCAGTATGTTCCATATAATAAGGAGGAAACTCTATGAACCTGCAGTTATTTGCAACCCTAAAAAATTATAATTTCAAAAATCTTCCCAGGGATATTTTTTCCGGCATTATCATTGCCGCCGTGTCGATTCCTATTTCCATGGGATATGCACAGATTTCCGGAATTCCTGCCATATACGGGCTCTATGGTTCGGTCTTTCCTATTCTGTTCTTTGCGCTTTTTTCTACCTCGAAGCAGTTTATCTTTGGCGTGGATGCCGCACCTGCTGCGATCGTAGGAAGTGCACTCTCCACCCTTGGGATCGCTGCGGAATCCCCGGATGCCATGAAATATGTTCCGATGATCGCGCTTTTTGCAGGATTGTGGCTTTTGCTGTTTTATTTTCTGCATGCTGACCGTATCGTGGATTTTATCTCCACTCCGGTCATGGGCGGCTTTATCAGTGGTATCTCGCTTACGATCATTTTTATGCAGATTCCCAAACTTATGGGAAGTTCTGCCGGTTCCGGCGAGATCCTGGAACTGCTTATACATATTTTTCACGCTGTCAGAACTATAAGCTGGCTCTCTCTTGGCATGGGGATCGGCGCGCTGCTTCTGATCCGTATTTTTAAGAAGATTTTCCCGAAGTTTCCTATGGCGATCGTGATCATGATCCTTGGAGTCCTCGCTACACGCCTTTTTCACGTTGACGAACATGGTGTCGTTCTTCTCCAGGCAGTTGAACCAGGACTTCCATCCCTGGTCCTTCCGCAGTTTGGAGGAATCCAGCTCACACACGTTGTCGGAAGAGGTCTGATGGTCGCTGTCGTTATCATGGCAGAAACTCTCCTTGCCGAAAATAACTTTGCTTTCAAAAATGGTTACAAATTAAACGACCGCCAGGAAATCCTTGCCTGTGCGGCCGGAAACATCGCGGCCTCCGCTGTTGGCTGCTGCCCGGTAAACGGAAGTATTTCCCGTACTTCCATGAACGAACAGTACGGAGGAACCTCGCAGGCCGTTTCCCTGACTGCTGGTCTTGTCATGGCAGTCCTCCTTGCCGGTTTTACAGGTTTCATCGGCTATCTGCCAGTTCCTGTCCTGACCGCGATCGTGATCTCTGCCCTGATGGATGTCGTGGAAACACATCTGGCAGTCCGTCTGTTCAAAGTCAGCCGCAATGAATTTTATATCTTCATGGCAGCCTGCCTGGGCGTTTTGTTCCTCGGCACGATCTACGGCGTGATCATTGGAATCCTTCTTTCCTTCGTTTCCGTGATCCTCAAAGCGACCAACCCGCCGCGCTCTTTCCGAGGCATGATCCCGGGCAAAGAAGCCTACTATGACCTTCAGAGGAACCGGCACGCCTACCCAATCCGGCATGTCGTGATCTACCGTTTCAGCGAAAATCTTTTCTTTGCCAACATAAAGATTTTTCAGGAAGACCTTGAAAACAGCATAAAAGAAGACACAAAAGTTGTGATTGTGGATGCATCTTCCATCAACTCCATCGATATCACGGCCGCTGACCGTCTGGAAGCCATTGCCTCAAGCATGAGGAAAAAAGGGATCCAGTTCTACATTACGGAACATTCTTCCAATCTGAATGAACAGATGCGCTCTCTCGGAATCGGTCATCTTATCAAAGAAGGCTGTGTCCGCAGGACTATCCTGGCCGCACTTAACGATGCCGGCATCCAGAAACCATATGATCTGGAAATTCCGGAAACGGAGAAAAAACTGGCTCAGATCCGCAGCCAGTCCCATCTTCCTGCCGAAGAAGAGAATACACTGGAAGAATTTGCCTGGGCATTTGGCAGCAATACTGTACGGGAACTGGAAGAAGCTACTCACCAGATCATCCAGCATCTCCATCAGATGCCTGACGTTGAGAAGTTATCCGACGAAGGTCTCCGGGAGCATTTCGAAAACTGGCATGCCTTTGGTGCTCTGGACGAAGATGAGATCCTGCACCGAATTGAGCTGCATATCGATGAACTTCCAAAAGAACTGCACAAAGAACATGGACATATCCTGGAACTGATCGAGAAACGCCGAAGCCGTATCCGTGAGAAGATCCTGGAAGAACATCCGGAACTTGCTTCCAAGCTGGAACAGAACCGCAAACGTCTGGAAGAGCGGCTGGAACAGCAGAATCCGGAGGCCATGAAAAAATGGCGAGAATGGAAAAAGAAAGATTAACTGTAACACAAAGAGGACTCTGCACAAAGCAAAGTCCTCTTTTCTTTTAAGAAATATTTTTATCTGATATAAATTCCGTCTGCTCCAAGGTATGCACCCTCCGGGCATTCTGTCAGGTCCTGCTCTCCTGCAAGCTCTGCAACACGGGAATAGTCTTCTTCCATCAGCGCCTGCAGAAGTTTACGTGAGATCCCGACACGTACCTTACGTTCCTCCGGCTCTTCATACTTCTCCGAGAAGTATGGGATCGTCACCGCAATCTCCACATTGGAGCCATGGAATCTCAGTCCACTCTCTTTATCAAGGAACAACTCACAGATCGGTTTATAGTAAGATCTGTAGAATTCTTCCGGCGTAAATACGATCTTTTCGCCCTCGGTATCGCCTTCCGGTTCTCTTAAGATTCCACATAAATATCCATGATCGTAATACGTCATGCAGACAACTCCCGGATCTGGTCCGGCTCCATTTACCGTGCCGATCGCTTCCAGCTGCTGTGCACCCTTCTTGAGCGCCTGTTCCCTGCGGTTACTGCCGCCCTTGGCTTCCCACACGCTCCAGGTCTGTGCGCCAGAACGATAACCGATCATCTCCGGTCTCCACTCGCTTGCAAAGAAATCAATAAACTCTTTCTCATCCGGCTTACGGATCAGGTTCAGCTGTGCAAGATAATCTGTTCCATACAGCCGGCTGCTGATCATCTTTGTAAAAAACATGCCCATATAATAGGAAATAACACTCTTCTCCGAAGAATCCAGGTAAGCGATCTTCCTGGCCTTCTTAAGTCTGTCTCCCTCTGTGTCCAGTGCAGTCTCCACCAGAAACAGCTTATAAAGGACTTCCAGTCTGCGTTTCTCAGGATATGCCGCAGTCAGTCTCTGGATCGGCATTCCACAGGTGATGATCGCATGAAGGAGTTCTTTGTTTGAAAACTCCAGTTCAACGGTTTTGTTTGTCAGTACACTGTCACTGCTGTTATCCTCGGTCTCCAGTGACATGGTATATGTTTTGTCCTCTGTCAAGATCATTTGTATTTTCCTCGCTCTTTCCGAACCTATGATTTCCTGCCATTTCGACAGTTAGTCTGCATATATTATAGCATCGGTTTTCTCATTCATGCAACGATATTTGTCGAAAAAAATAACCGGCTCTCTGTAAAAGCCGGTTATCCTGCATTATCTGTTTATTTCATGTAAGTTTTAAGCCAGTTATATACCTTCTGCTGACGGGTTTTGTATGTTCCAACCTGGTTTCCGGTGTCTGTACTCATCGCTTTGTAAATATTGTCCAGGGTGTATTCCCCTTTTGTCTTACCGAGGACTCTTGTTACAGAACCGTATCCTCCCTGGTGACGGATATTGATACACTCTCCCACCGCTTTGTGATCCGTGACGCCAAGATTACGGATCTCTGTCTCGTATTCCTCAATCTGCTCATACATCAATTCATCCTGACATTTGATTCCTGCCGGCGAACTAATCAGATTTACAATGATCTTTGCTCTTGTCGAAGTCTTCTTGATCCGATATGTTGACCAGTTTTCATTTACAACATCATTCCAGACATAGTTCTTGGTGTCATATTTCTTGTATGTTTCCGGACTGGTTGTATGGATCAGTTTCAGAAGTCTCTGCGCTTCTGTCGCATACCACTGACCAGCTCCGATCGTGATAGCATGCTCTGAGCTGCTGTTTGTATATGCTTCTGTGAAATCTTTGTAATCCTGATTTCCATATACCTGCCCACCGGTTTCTACCGCATAAAGGATCTTCTTCATGACTTCCTTCTGGCTGCTGTTGAATCTGGTAGTTGAATTTGTATTTGGTGTAGAAGCTGAATTGCTCTGTACCAGTGACGCCAGATATTTAACATTACCGGCCTTCTTGTAGGCTCTTACTGTGTATACATATCTGGTTCCTGCGGACACCTTGCTGTCTGTATAAGAAGTTCTGGACGATGCCAGATCCGCTACAAAGATCCAGTTCCCATTACTTACCTTACGGTAAATACGATATCCATCAGCCCTGGAAACAGCTTTCCATGAAACATTCATTTTACTGCTGGATGCTGCCCTGATCGTTGGGCTTGTAGTTCCCGGTCTGGTAGCCCCCAGGACAGGTGTATATTTGCTGTAAACGTATTTACCACCTTCTTTGCGGTAAGCACGCACTGCATATTGATATATCTTCGCTCCCGGAAGATTCCTGTTCAGATAAGTTGTTGTACTTCCTGACGTAATCTTACAATATCTCTTAAATGGATTCTTCAGAGATTCTCTCCTGTAAACCACATATCCACTGGCTTCTGAAACTTTGTTCCACTGGATCTTTAACGCATTTGTTCCTGAAGCAGCAATGGATGTCTTAACCGTCTGATTCTTAATACTGGATGCTGCATTTACAGGCATGTCCATCCCCAGCATCATTGCCAGCATAAGAAATAAAGAAAGCCCCCACAGCAGCCATTGTTTATGTATTCCTGCTTTTTTCATGTTCCATTCCTTTCTGATACCCCACCAAAGTTTTCTATTTCATCAGCACATAATACCATATCATATTGTAATAAATCTTCCTGAAAAAAGCAAGTATTTTTTACATTTGTTTTAAATTTGTTACATTTATCTTACATCGCCTAAGAAAAATAATGCCATCGTTCCAGGACCAGAATGCGCGCCGATCACTGCTCCGACATCATTGATAAGTTCTGTTGTGATCTTATATTTTTCTTTTATTTTTTTTGCAAGAAACTCCGCATCTTCTCTGCAATCCCCATGACTGATAAAAATCGTATTACAGGACTTCGCATAGCTTCCGATCTTGCGGTCCATCAGATCTGCCAGTTCAAGAAGAGACTTCTTTCTCCCCCGCACTTTACCTATCGGGATCAGTTTTCCCTCATCATCGACATGCAGGATCGGTTTGATATTCAGCATTCCTCCGAGAACCGCAGTTGTCCTGGATACACGGCCGCCACGATAAAGATGGTCCAGATCATCTACTGTAAAAAGATGTACGATATTTTTTTTGTGTGTTTCTACCCATTCTGCAACTTCATCTATATCGCTGCCTTTTTCTTTTTTATTCTGTGCCAGATATACCAGCAGTCCCTGTCCCAGCGAAGCTGACAGTGAATCAATCACCAGAATCCGCCGCTTGGGATATTCTTCTTTAAGCTCCTCCGCTGCGATCCGGCAGCTGTTGAACGTACCGCTAAGGCCCGAAGAAAATGCAATATGCAGAATATCCTTTCCATCCTTGAGATATGGCTCAAAAAGTGCTCTAGCGCTCTGTGGATTGACCTGCGAAGTTGTCGGCATACTTCCTGCACGCATCTTGCTGTAAAACTCCTCTACCGGAAGGAAATTTCCCTCTGTGTATTCCTTTCCCTCCAGGGTATAGCTTAAGTATGTGCAGCCCACCTCATGATTCTTATAAAAATTCTCTGGAAGATCGGCATTATTGTCTGTTGTGATCATATAATCGTTCATAGCTGGTCCTTTCCGGCTTCTCACCATGTTTCAGATTCTGGTTGCGTTGTTACTTTTTATTTTATCATACCCGGCACCATTGCACCACTTAATTTTTGTCATTCAGGACCTTCAGTGCCGCCTGAAGCTGGTTGTCTTCATCATGACTGATCTCTGTTTCGTTTACAAGAGATGCATCCAGTTCCACTTCCACATCCGGTTCAATTCCTGTCTTGTTGATCGAATTTCCATTCGGCGTATAATAATTTGCCACGGTCAGCTTTACTGCACTTCCGTCACTTAACTGACGGATCGACTGCACCACGCCCTTGCCGTAAGTCGTCGTTCCTACGATCGTTCCGATTCCATAATCCTTGACTGCCCCTGCAAAGATTTCAGATGCACTGGCACTGTTTCCGTTGACAAGGACCGCAAGCGGCATGTCCAGAGGATTTTTGCCATCGCAGGTTTCCTCGCTCCGGTTTCCGTTTTTGTCCTCCGTATAGACGATCAGGCCTTCCGGAAGGATCTCTCTCAGAATGTCGCAGACAATATTCAAAAGACCGCCCGGGTTGTCTCTGAGGTCAACGACAAGCTTTTCCATTCCCTGATCTTTAAGCTCCGCAAAAGTTTCTTCGTACTGTTGTGCCGTTACGCCCTTGAACTCCGTGATCTGGATATAGCCGACATAATCATCCAGCATTTCTCCAAACACAGAAGGGAGTTCGACATCGCTTACTTTTACCGTGATCTCCTGGGTATCCTCTCCCTCTCGCTGGACTGTAAGAATGATGTCTTTGTTTGCATTCTCCTTTATCATAGAAACAACATCGCTTAATTCTGTATCTGTAATATCTTCTCCATTGATCGCAGTGATCACATCATCTGCTTTAAGTCCTGCTTCTTCTGCTGTGCTTCCTTTATAGCACTCTACGATCTGAACCCCGCCGGCGGCATTTGCCTGCATGGACACACCAATTCCAACATAAGATCCCTCTGTGGTCGCATTTTCCTGATCATACTGTTCTTTGGTGTAATACCTGGAATACACATCACCCAGTCCGTAGACCAGACCGGAATATACCCCTTCCTTCAGATCATCTGTATTGATGTCTCCCAGGTATTCCTCATCGATCATATTTTCCAGATATTTTATCTTCTGTGTAAAAGATACATCCGAAAGAATCTCTCCCGAACGGTAAAACTGCACCACCCTGATACCGCCTCCTGCAAGTATTGTCAGAACAACTCCCGTTGCCACGCCCTTCATGTATGTCCCGTGTTTCATCTTATTATTCACCTTTCCCCGAAATCAGAGAACGCACCGCTGGCGCTCCTCAACATGCAATGTAACAAGATATGCGGCCTATGAGTTCTGTCCTCACCTTAAGAGGCTCAGCTTCATACGCCGCATATCAAATATTCAGATATTTATATTTATACTCTTAAATGCTTTCTTGAAGTCAGGAAACTTCCAATCAGGCCGATTCCGATTCCAAGTGCCAGTCCCATAGGAAGCAGTGTCTGGTAAATTTTCCATACCGGAATAAAGTCTACCACTCCTGTGAGGACATTGAAACGTGTCAGAATGTATTCTACTGTTGTATTGTAAATGAAATATAAGGCGGTAAGCGGAATTGCCGCGCCGATCACTCCAAGTACCATACCTTCCAGCAGGAACGGTGCCCGCACAAAACCGTCTGTCGCACCGATGTACTTCATGATCCCGATCTCTTCCTTACGGACTGCAATACCAACAGAAACCGTGTTGCTGATCAGGAAGATAGAAATGACCAGAAGGATCGCAATGATGATCATAGATGCGTAAGATACCAGCTTGTTAAAGTTTCCAAGTGTGTTGGCTGCTTTTTCTGACTGCTCTACATCACGCACATGATCCAGTCCCTGTATGTAGGCAACCAGCTCTGTCTGCTTCTCGATCTGATTGAGGTAGACCTGATAGTTGGACGAGTTTACCAGCGGGTTGTCATCCTTAAATCCATTTGCCGCATCAGAACCCTGGAAATACTGATCTTTAAATTTCTGCCATGCCTCGTCTGCGGATTCAAATTCAATTCTCTCCACTTCCGGACGCGCCTGGATCAGATTGCCTACTTCCTGCATCTGCTCCTCTGTGGTTCCCTCATCAAAGAATACGGTAACCGGAACTTCCTGTTCCACCTTATGTGCAATATTATTAACGTTTGTCACCATTGAATAAAAAACTCCTACCAGGAAGATGCAGGCTGCCATGGTCAGGATGGATGCCAGTGAAAACATCCAGTTTCTCTTTATGTTTATAATACCCTGTTTCAGAGTATACCAGATTGTACTAGGCCTCATGATATCCTCCTTCTTTTTCGTCACTGACGATCACACCATCATGCATCGTAAGTACTCGTTTCTTCATCGCATTTACGATTTCTTTGTTATGTGTTACCACCAGTACCGTCGTGCCTTTCTCGTTGATCTGCTCCAGAAGTTTCATGATCTCCTCAGAAGTCTTAGGATCGAGGTTTCCTGTCGGCTCGTCTGCGAGAAGGATATCCGGGCGGTTTACGAGTGCTCTCGCGAGGGCAACTCTCTGCTGCTCACCACCGGACAGCTCATCCGGAAAAGATTTGTATTTCTCGGCAAGCCCGACTTCCTGCAGTACTTCCGGCACACGCTTGCGGATCACCTTGGTCGGTCTTCCGATAACGCGCTGTGCAAAAGCTACGTTCTCATATACATTGCGGTCCTTGAGAAGTCTGAAATCCTGGAACACAACGCCCAGTTTACGACGATATTTTGCTACACGGCGGTGTTTCATCTTCTCGAGACGCTCACCGCTTACGATCAGCTGACCGCTGGTGCAATCCAGTTCTTTCATAAGAAGCTTGATCAGGGTGGACTTACCGGATCCACTGCTTCCTACAACAAACACGAACTCACCTTTATCAACATGCAGATTCACATGGTTAACGGCCGGAAGCCCTTTGCCATATGATTTGCTCACATCTATCAGATCAATCATCCGTTCCTCCTTCTTGCGCAAAAAATGCTGCCAGAATCTCCGGCAGCATTTCACACATTCTGCTGCATAAATAGTTTAATGTTTTTGTAACATTGTTGTAACATATCTTTTGGCAGAATGCAAGTATTTTTGTTGAATTCATAAAATTTTCACGATTTTAGTACTCAAGCGTCTCCATATACTTCATGTATCTTACAACCATCAGCGCGATCTTAAATGTAATCGCATCCTCGAACACACGAAGGTCAAGACCTGTGCTCTTCTGGAGTTTGTCCAGGCGGTATACCAAAGTGTTTCTGTGGATGTAAAGCTGTCTGGATGTCTCGGAAACATTGAGGCTGTTCTCGAAGAACTTGTCAATGGTGACCAGAGTTTCCTCATCGAAGTCATCCGGTGATTTGTTCTCAAAGATTTCCTTGATGAACATCTTGCACAGCGGAATTGGAAGCTGGTAGATCAGACGGCCGATGCCAAGAGAGCTGTATGCGATGACATCCTTCTCTCCAAAGAAGATCTTGCCTACATCAAGTGCCATTCTTGCTTCCTTATAGGAGCGGGAAACTTCCTTCAGTTCATTGACGATCGTTCCATATGCGATATGTGTTTCTTCGTTCTGGTTCAGTCCGAGAGTATCAAGGATCGCATGGGACAGTTTGTCCAGGTCTGCATATCCCTCTCCCTCCTCAAGTTCCTTGACGATAATGATGCTCTTCTCATCAACAGCAGTAATAAAGTCCTTGCTCTTGCCGCCAAAGAAACTCTTCACGCTCTCCATAACGCTGTGATCCTTCTCCTGCTGAAGTTCCAGGATCATAACTGCACGGCGTACGTCTGCATCGATGTGCAGTTTCTTGGCGCGGTTGTAAATATCTACGAGGAGCAGGTTATCAAGAAGAAGGTTCTTGATAAAGCTGTCCTTGTCAAATCTCTCCTTATAGGCAACGATCAGATTCTGGATCTGGAATGCTGCCAGTTTGCCGATCATATATGTGTCTTCATCGTCTCCATGAGCAACCAGAATGTATTCCAGCTGATAGTCATCACAGACCTTGAAATACTGGAATCCCTTGACAAGCTGACTGTCTGCCTGGGATTCTACAAACGCCTGGATGTCTCCCTGCTGTATAGAAAAATCTGAAAATGTCGTTGCGAGCACCTTTCCTTCGGTGTCAATAATGCAGAATTCCGTCCTGGAAATTTCCTTTAATCCTTCCAGTGTATTCTGAAGTACCTGATTTGATATCATCTGCCTACATCCCTTCTCGCTTATTGTGCGTTTTCTCTTGCTATCCCCATATTAACCTGAATATTTACTATATTTTAATACAAAATCACCAAAAATAAAAGAGGAAAACACAACTTTTTTACAACTTTTTGTTTATTTTTGCTATTTTTCGAGGAATCCTTCGCCATGGACCTCTCTCGCATCCCCAACGATCACAAATGCATTCGGGTCGATCTCATCGATCATTTCCTTGAGATGTACCAGTTCTTTCTTTCCGACCACGCAGAAAAGCATCAGTTTATCCTGTCCGGAGTACATTCCCTTTGCAGAGATTCCGGTAATTCCACGGTCAAGATCCTCCATTACCATACGTGAAACTTCATCCGGCTTCTCTGTGATGATGTAAACAGATTTGGAGAATTTAAGACCTTCGATGATTCCGTCGGATACTTTTGTGACGAGATATACTGCAATGATCGCATAAAGTGCACGTTCTACCCCAAATACATACATGCCGACCAGTACAACTGCTCCGTCAACAAACTGCATGATCTGCGCGATCGAATAATGTCTCATAAAGTTCTGGATGATTGCTGCAAGAAGATCGGTTCCGCCTGTTGTTCCTCCCCCAAGGAACACAAGACCGATTCCCACACCCTGCAGAAGACCTCCATATAATGCCACGAGAAGGAAATCTCCGGACAGTTTCCATGCCGGAAGGACTGCCAGCCAGACAGTCAGGGAGAGATCTCCCAGAAGTGCTTTTTTTACAAAGGCAACTCCTTTTATTTTGGCTGCGAGAAGAAACACCGGAATGTTTAATACAAGGTTTGTTACCCAGAGAGGAATTCCATTTCCGTATAAGCTCTTTGTTCCTGCTTTAACCAGGATCGCAATGCCCGAAAAACCTCCCGTTACCAGTCCTGCCGCATCAAAACAGGAAGTGATCGCGGTTGCCATTAGTGCGGTTCCAACGATGATCAGCAGATATTCCATATACCATGGTTTTTTGCCCGTAATTTTCATAAGTTCTCCTTTCTACTCTCCTATCGCTGTACTGTAATAAAGTATCCCTTAACCCAAAAGAACGGGATACAGCGATTTGGCTGTTTCCCGTTCTTAGTGTGCCCTACTTGGAAGGCTTGTTTGCAAATTTTATGAAATGATAGCTCTCAACGATCTGGAAATATTTGACGATCCTCGGATAAAGCGGCTCTGCTGCCTCCCCGAACTCGTCCTTGACCAGTGCTGCGATATCAGCAACGGTACGTTCTCCATCGATCAGAGGCCAGATAAATGTCCCCTGCTGATCCAGATGTACCTTGGTGAACTGCGGTTTGTTGAATACCTTCTGGGCAATCTTGTTGAACAGCCCTGTATTCTCGACTTTGAGCACGATACGGTCCCTGCGGTCTGTAAACCACTGAAGTTCCTCTGCGCGCACCGGGATCAGATCCAGATAGTTGATATCCAAAACTTCTTTTTTGCTTTTTTTATTCTGTTTTTTCATCAGGCTTTTTTCTTTTTCCATAAGGAGAATTTAAGCAGTGTAAGGATCATGATAACCATGAGGATAACACCACCGATGTTACCAAAGTTAGCAACACCAGAGATATCCAGGCTGACACCTGCAACTGCAAGGATCGCAAGTGCGATACCAACAAGACCCTCACCGGCGATCATACCAGCACAGTACAGAGTACCGTCTGTAACCTGATCGTTCTTTGTCTTCTCATCAACGTTCTTTCTGCCATCCATCAGCATACGAACAACACCACCGATCATGATGGTTGCGTTCAGGTAGATTGGAAGGTAGAGACCGATTGCGAATGGCATTACCGGGATTCTCAGGATTTCCATACCGATTGCAAGGAATACTCCGATGAATACGAGTGTCCAAGGAAGGTTTCCTCCCATGATACCCTCAACGATCATCTTCATAAGTCCTGCCTGAGGAGCCGGAACTTCTGCTCCGCCGTATCCCCATGCTGCATCCAGAAGGTAAAGAACACCACCGATTGCAAGACCGGAAGCAACAACACCGATCAGCTCACCGATCTGCTGTGTCTTAGGAGTTGCTCCAAGAAGGAATCCTGTCTTAAGGTCCTGAGAAGTATCACCAGCGATAGCTGCGATGATACAGATAACAGAACCGATAGCGATAGCTGCTTTCATACCATCGATTCCAGTCTGTCCGCTTCCTTTGATCACCATTGTGGAAATCAGAAGTGTAGCAATCGCCATACCGGAAACCGGGTTGTTGGAGCTACCGATCATACCTACCATACGGGAAGATACAGTTGCAAAGAAGAATCCGAAGATTACGATAAGGAGTGCACCAAGCGGGTTAACCGGGATAGCCGGTACAGCCCAGATGATAGCTACCATTGCAAGGATTCCGATCAGGATAAAGTTCATCGGAAGGTCCTGGTCAGTTCTTGCTGTTCCCTTAACAGATCCGCCCTTCATGCTCTTCATGGAATCACGGAATGTGCTGATGATCAGCGGCAGGGATTTGATCAGGGAAATGATACCACCAGTAGCGATAGCACCAGCTCCGATGTATTTAACGTATGTGCTCCAGATTGCAGCTGCTCCGCCGTTTGCATACAGGTCAGCGATTGTAGTTCCCTGTGCTGCCGGATACAGCCATGTGTCTGGTCCGAACAGACAGATCATCGGGATGATGACCATCCATCCTACAAGTGAACCTACGAACATGAAGGATGCGATACGCGGTCCTACGATATAACCAACACCAAGAAGTGCCGGATATACTTCCATACCGATCTCACCCTTGAGGGATGTAAATGCTGCAGAAACGTCTGCCGGGATCACCTTCAGACCGTCTACTACAAATTTGAATACTGCTGCAAGTCCCATTCCTGAGAATACAGTAGATGCATTAGCTCCACCCTCTTCACCGGCAAGAAGTACGTCTGCGCAGGCAGTTCCTTCCGGATAGAGAAGTGTTGCGTGCTCTTTTACGATAAGAGCGTTACGAAGCGGTACCATGAAAAGTACACCAAGGATACCACCGCAAAGTGCGATCAGAGTGATCTCAACCAGGCTCGGTTTGTCACAGAGACCTTCTTCTGCCCATAAAAAAAGAGCAGGCATTGTGAAGATAGCACCTGCTGCAAGTGATTCACCGGCGGAACCGATGGTCTGTACCAGGTTACTCTCCAGAATGGAGTTTTTCTTCATGATGACACGGATAACACCCATAGAAATAACTGCTGCCGGAATAGATGCAGAAACAGTCATACCGACACGAAGTCCGAGGTATGCGTTAGCAGCACCAAATACGATAGCAAGGATGACACCCATGATCACTGATGTTACCGTCATCTCTGCTGTGACTTTCTCAGCAGGAATATACGGCTTGAACTCTTTGTTCTCGTTCATTGATTTCCTCTCCCTTGTTTTTATTGGTCTATGAACCTCAGACCATTATAACCGACTTTGGTTGTATTATCAAGGGCGATTTTATGAAATTTTTATATTTTCGTTCGTTTTATTTAACTCTTTTTGGAAATTTTGCACATTTCTGTCTATTATCCATCAGTTTCCAGCTGTTTTGTCAGATACCTTCCGACAATCTTCGAGAAATTTTTGATATTACGGATATAGGCAAAATCCTTGCCGAAGATCTTTTTTTCCGTGGCAAGGTCCTTCTCCTCTCCTGCAAAAACACCCAGGACGCTGACATCCAGATTCCTCAGACGGCGGATCTCCGTTGCGGTATCCGCGATCGCTTCTTTTCCCTGATATGGTTTCGGATTTCTCGCATTCGGACGGTTCACCAGCACATCGTAAGGCTTGCCGTCGCTCAAAACGATCAGGATCTTTTTTTCCTCTTCTCTTGCGAGAAGCTCGTATCCGGCTGTCTTGATTGCCAGTCCGTCCCTGTTATTCGAAGATGTTACATAATTAAAAATATTCTCATTCGCTGACCGCGGGTCATCGTATTCCCGGAACCGGTGAAGGATCGTATAATCCCAGAATGTACAGAAGCTCATCACCCTGTGAGGGATCTCGACATTACTTAAGGCTTCGCTGATGATATATGCCTGAAGCGCCACCTCTCCCTGCCGGCTCATCTGCGAACCGCTCGCATCGATCAGCACATCCACCACGAAATCTGACGCATCCGCCTTGAGCTCTCTTTCAAAAAGTTTCGCATCCTGACTTCGTCCGACCCGCCACAGCCTCGATGGTACGATCTGGCCGCGGTCAGAAAGGACTGTCTGTGTCTCACTTCTGAGGACAAGAGATTTGCGGAGTGTATCTGTCAGCACAGAAATATTCCGTTTCACAATGCGGTGCTTGTCATGGTACAGCCAGATATTCTTGTTCCGCAGGCGCTTCGCGTATTCATACTGGTAATTTCGTTTCACCGGATTCTTAAGGACGCCCTCTGTGAAATAAAGACTGCAGTCACTGTGAACGCCCCGGCACATCAGATAGTTGATCTTTTTTTCCTCTGCTTCGCTTAAATATGTTCTGCCGTAGTTCAGTTCCACATAGGTATAGGCTTTTTCCAGCATTTCAGGAGTGACTACGGTGATGTTTTTCTTTTTCTGGCGTTTCTGCTCCATCTCTTCTGTCACGGAACGGTCCGCCATACCTGCCATGTTGGTCGTCAGTTTCTCGACGTAACTCTCGAGTGCTTCCTCATACATCTCCTCAGAAAGAAAATCTTCCCATGAAAATTCTGTAAGTTCTTCCAGTGTGACTGCCATTACACGTTCCAGACTGCCACGCCGCTGTTCAAATGCCGGATCGATCATGGAATTATACAGTTCATCAATGCAGCGGATCAGTTCCATTGTATCTCTCGCCTCGCCGGAACGGATCACCAGATCCATAAACGGCTGAAGTTTCTGTTCGACTCTGTATACGCCCCCGTCCAGTCTCCTGCGTAGCACCGCGACTTTCAGTCTTCCCGGAAAGTCTGCCTGTGACGGCATCTTCTCGAACTCCTGATCCAGGATATCTTCAAATGCCTCTCTCTGCATGTTCCGGATGCCCGGACGTTCCTCACAGATCTTTTCTCCGATCGCCTCCTCAATACAGAGCTGTGCAACGGCGGTCAGTTCGCCTTCGTCAGCCTGCAGAAATACTTTTTTGACGAGATAAAGCCCCAGAAGATCTTTATCATAAAATCTTGCCAGGGCTCCCTGTTTGATTCCGTCATAAAGGGCGATCGCCTTCGAGCGGAGAAAAAGTGAAACATCCGGTTTCATATCCAGTTTGTAATCACCGCTGACTGTCCACAGAAGATTTCGGATCCGGTTCTCGAGTTCCAAACGGCTGTCCTCTATTTCCAGTGTTTCTTCTTTATTCATAGACATCCTCTCTGGTCCATTCTGCCGGAATCCTTGTATGTACAACGTCCTCCACGATTTCCTTCTCAAAGACATCAAACGTCTTGTTCACGATTCCCATCTGCACTGCCAGGGACGGAGAAAGTCCGACTTTGATGATCTTCATTGCCGCCAGAAGACCTCGAAGATCCAGTGCCTTCGTGGAGATCTCACTGTTAAGTGCTTTGAGCTGGAGATCCAGAAACAGTCCGGTAAACTGTTCAACGGCTTTTTCCTTTGCATCCGGGAACATTTCCTTAAAAATAAAGCGAAGTGTCTCCTCTGTCTGTGCCGGCATATCGATCACGAGAAAGCGGGAAACCAGAGCTTCATTCAGCTCCTTGGTTCCTGCGTAGCCATAGTTCATCGTTCCGATAAACCGTGCTGCCGGATGAAGGTCTATCTTGTCATATCCCGGTACATCGATGGAACGGCGGTAGTCCAGTGTCGCATGAAGCACAGAAACTGCGTCGTTTTTTGCCCTATTGATCTCGTCCAGA